>ERZ1046148.693-NODE-693-length-19153-cov-7.552623_pt1 | contig 19153 bp, 20 predicted proteins | sample MGYA00383090_ERZ1046148 | MGnify/ENA primary metagenome ERZ1046148 (study PRJEB29581, sample SAMEA5548360) | metagenome | biome: marine; feature: coastal; material: water | depth 25 m | study: Short-term variability in the microbial, nano- and picoplankton... | reverse complement strand
AAGATAAGGCCGCTAGGCATAACTTTGGCAATCTAAAGCGAGTGTTCAAGAAGGCCGCAGTTGGTGTAACAAAGGGCTATCATGAGTAGATTATTCTTCACCTGACGTCGAAACGTAAAGAATCCTCCACCTTCTTTATGTGGAATTAATGATAGTTGGACCAACTATTTTTGCATCTTCCGGTCCTTCGACGGTAAATGCAATGATGCAGTGCTGTGAACAAATATTAAATCCATTTTCTGTTACATTCAGTGTTTCTCCGATTTCCCATGCAGAATCATCTTCACCAGATTGAATGAGTATACAATTACCTTCCGTGGTTGATGTAGAACAAATATGAGTTCCTGAACGCTCTAATGTGATTACTAAATCAGAAAAATCCATGTCGACGCCGCCATCATCATCTAAGATTAAATTGAAGAGAACATCTGATGTTTCAACTGAATTAGAATTCTTTTCAGGATCTTCGAGCGAGTAGTAAAATGATTCATTCTCGCCAAAGCATCCCGATGTTGAAAAAGAAAACACCAAGAGCAGGCAAAGTACAAACCAAGACCTGTGCATGTATTTGCGTCATGCAGTTCACATTTAGCATGAACCGTTAAATAAAACAAAAATGATTCAAATGATTGTAAAACTTGACAATCACTTTAGATATCTTTGAGTCTCGTCAAAGCCACCGATAAACATTGGATTATCTCCCCGGTTGTCGATAATTACTGGAACTGTACGGTGACCTGTCTCAGTTACAACTGCATTTCGAGCACCGGGGTCATGGTCGAAATTGATCTCGTTATAAGTCAAACTTTTAGCATCAAATAAGCGCTTTACTGCGACGCAATATGGGCAAAACGTCGTAGAATATACAATAAAATCAGCATCTGATGATTTGGCATCGGCAACTACTCTACTCATGTATTCACACTCGCATCTATCTTTCTTGAATGTATGTAATCTAATCTTCAGAAACAACTAGGCCGTCATAATCAATTTGCCAATCCAACACTTTCCAAGGGATTTCTTTCTTTGTAGCCTCTGGATTGCGTGAAATTATTCCAACATACCCTCCCGCGGCAGCCCCCATTCCCTTCCAGGCTAGAACATTGGGCATTTCTTCGAGAATTTTGTAAGGTGCATTCAATGCAGGATCCAAGCGGCCTACTGCCGCAGTGTAGGATTTCATCGCCACACATAGATTGAATCGGTCATCTCTTTGGACATGGGTCGCCATGTCTTTGCCGCTTTGACGTATGTCCATTAGGTGTGGTAAAACTTCCTCATAACGAGCCCACACACTATCGTGTAAGTCTCCTGAACTATGACGTACACCTGTGTCTGCAAGGATGAGGTGTTTCTCCAACCAGCGATTGAAAGATGGTGGAGGGACAAGGTGTACTCTCTCAACATCTTGACCTATGAATTTCAGGTGCTGGATGCCACCGTATCTGGCAGCCCATTGGTCTTGACGTCCACCATGATTTCCCAACACCTGTTCAAACTTGAAAGCTAACTCTTCAGAATTTTCGGCTCCTTTGATAGCTGCCATCAATGCTACATTGATTGCACCTGAAGTCCCTAGGCCACTACCCACCGGAATCTCACAACTGTAGTTAACACTTATTTTGCCATCTGAATCTGTAGTCATTTCTGCATGGGCATAATGATTGATTGCAACATTGACAACATCTCCTCCCACTTGCTCACAGAAAGGCGCTGCATCAGACCATCCCCCTGCAAGGTCGATTCTAACAGGTGCTTTCGCGGTGACCATGTTTGTGGCAGAAGGCGGGGGCTTAAGTCTCCTACCTAAAATGTAGCAAATACCCAAGAATTAAAATTAAACTCCAATTGAAAAATTAAAAATCCAATTGAAAAAAACACTATAAAGATTCAAGCCATTCTTTGATTGAAAAATGAAATTCAATTGGAATCATGTGGCCCTTGGGGTGCTGAATTCTAGTAACATCCCATCCTGATTCTTCGAATAATGCCGGTATTTCCAAACCCGCTTCAAGCGACACTCTATGGTCGGATTCGCCGTGCATCCATAGCATCTTTCCAGTTGGTATTTCGAGTAATCTCTGTTTGATTTCCATGGGCCTTACAACTCGAGTGCCCATTGCGATAATTCCGATTACTTGGTGGTCAAACTGCAATAACTCTTGGGCCATTGCTCCACCCTGGCTAAATCCACCTAGGACCAATTTGTCATTGGGAAGTATGTTGGAGAGTTTAAGCAAAGATGAATCAACATCGGAAAGTTCTGTTGCTGACAGTATTCTGCGACGAGGGTTATCTCCTCCTTCATAGCGCCACCAAGTAAATCCACGACTAGGGTGTTCAAAACCCGCCTCTGGGACCAATAAGTTCCAATTATCAGGCAGTATCTTTTCGGCAAGTGGCCGCATCATTTCAGCAGTGCCCGTCATGCCGTGCATCATCACCAATGTTGGCACGGCACTCCCCTCACAGTTCCCAGTAGTTTTCTATTCCACCTGCGATCATGAAGTGGATTGAACTCTGACCCCCGGTAAGAGTTACTTCAAGCGTATATTCATCGGTACGGCTCGGTATTGTTGCCAATTCTTGAGATTGGGTGCCCGCAGTGTAGGTTCGAGTCAGTATACTATTTCCAGCGTGGTCTTTAACCGATAAAGTTCCAGTTCCACCTTGTGGCATTGCTACATCGATATAGAATACGTAATAGTTGAAATCGATTCCTGAAGGATGACCGCTATCTACGAATGTGTCTGTAATTTCACCATCAATAGGCCCTTCGAATACACGGTCTTTCAGGTCGGTAGCTCGAATAAACCAAGCTTCGCCACTGTAGTCACTACCTGTATTGGTCAATGACATTCTGAACTGTAATTCATCATCCTGATCTAGCCATTCAAAGTAGTTAATAAATCCGTGAGTCCCATCAAAGTGGTATTCCAGTGAATGACCAGAACTACTACTTGCCTTTACAACCGCCATTCCTTTGAGGGAGCCAACGGTTTCCGCCATCCAAGATTCACCCAGCAAAGTAAACAACCAGGTATCGCCCTCATTCCAAGGGAAATTGAATACAGATTGAGGCTCACCATTTTCATAGACTGCCAAATCATCGATTATCACACGACCCAAAAAGGGATTATGGTTGATGACTGCATGCCTTTGTGCTTCCCTTTCAGAGGAAATTCCAAGCATGTATTGATTCTCATCTTCGTCAATCTCGGTAACCACTAGGCGCGCTGTGTCTTCACCGAATTGTGATGTTTCGAAGGTGTATAGCCACCAATCTCCAACTTCCCAACCGGGTTTTTCAGTTGCTTCGACTACAAACTTTTCCGAACCATCTCCGCCACTGATGCAACCAGACATGCTGATGGAGACCATTAGTAAAGCCGCAAGTAGTGCCCGCATGGTAACGCCTAAGCCCTTTGGGATTTGAGGTCACCGCTTCAATGATATTACAATCAGAGCCAACCAGTGATTGTTAGGCTTGGAGCAATTACTACTGCTACAATGCTCATCAACTTGATTAGAATGTTTAGAGAAGGTCCACTGGTGTCCTTGAATGGGTCACCAATTGTGTCTCCAATGACGGCTGCTTCATGAGCATCATCGCCCTTTTGTGCACCTTCGATGTGGCCTTGCTCGATTGCTTTCTTGGCATTGTCCCAAGCACCACCAGCGTTAGCCATGAATAGAGCCATTAGAACTCCAGTAACTAGAGAACCAGCAAGAAGGCCACCAAGTGCAGGAGCACCTAAAGCGAATCCAACGATAACTGGAGCGATAATTGCCACAACTCCTGGCCCAACCATTTCCTTTAATGCAGCATCTGTTGAAATTTCAATACACTTTGCACTGTCTGGGTACGAGGTACCTTTGTGTTCGATTACCTTTGGCCATGTAGATACAACCTCGAGATCTACTCCCTCTGGAGTATCTGCCCTTAGCGCTTCTCTCATTACACCAAATTGTCGGCGGATTTCATTTACCATTTCGTTAGCAGCCTTGCCAACAGATGTCATGGTCATTGCAGCAACTACGAATGGTAGAGCACCACCAATCAATAGCCCGATAACTACCTTAGGGTCCGATAGGGCTAGTTGAGAGAGGCCGAGGCCTGCTGCTGCAGAGTATGCAGCGAATAATGCGAGTGCTGTTAGTGCAGCACTACCAATTGCAAATCCTTTACCGATTGCTGCAGTAGTGTTACCTATTGAATCAAGACCGTCTGTAATTTCACGGACTTCCTTTCCTAGACCGCTCATCTCTGCGATTCCACCAGCGTTATCTGCAACTGGTCCATATGCGTCAACGGTCATTGTAACACCAACTGTTGCAAGCATTCCCATAGCAGCCATTGCGATTCCGTATAGGCCGAATTCTGGCATGAATCCGCCAGCGCTACTGGAAGTATGACCATCCATCATGAAGTGGTTAGCTCCGAAAATACCGAAACAGATTAGGATAATCGGGATGAAAGTAGACATCATTCCAACAGATAGGCCTGCGATTGCGTTTGTAGCAGGGCCTGTCTTGGACATCTGTCCAATGTGAGGGATTGCTTTTGGCTTGAGGCCAAATACATCTTCAATTCCAGTATAGTACTCTGTCACTAGGCCGATTAGAATACCAACGATTGAACCAATAATTACTGCAATCATTGGATCTGTGCCTGTATCTAGGTCCATGAAACCAATTCCGAACCATCCAACAACCCAGAATAATCCTGCACCGATGAATGTAGTGTTTCGTAGCGCAGCACCAGGCTCGCCGTTCTTCAAGAACTCCATGGAGAAGACACCAACTAAGGATGCGAGGTAACCGACCAATCCTAAGAAGATTGGAAGAATGACGTAATCTACATTCATGTTAGCGCTAGAGTCTGCGATAACCATTGCAGCGATAATAGAACCAACGAAAGACTCGAAGATATCAGCACCCATTCCGGCTACGTCACCTACGTTGTCTCCGACGTTATCTGCGATAACACCAGGGTTACGAGGGTCGTCTTCAGGGATTCCTGCTTCGACCTTTCCGACTAGATCTGCTCCTACATCTGCAGCTTTAGTGTAAATACCGCCACCGACACGAGCGAATAGTGCAATAGAAGAAGCACCCATTCCGAATCCTGCAGCGTGTGTGATATTGGAACCTTCATCGCCTGCTCCTAAGAAGTAAGCCACTAAAGAGATACCAAGTAATCCAAGACCACCTACTGAAAGTCCCATAACTGCTCCACCATTATACGAAACGGCAAGAGCGCCTGCTTGACCTTCATTTTGTGCCGCCATTGCTGTACGGCCGTTAGCAGCAGTAGCTGCTTTCATACCTGAAAGACCGGCAAGTACGCTTGCTACGGCTCCACCAAGGAATGCCAATGCGGTCAAATGGCCGTCTTCTTCTGTTATGAAGAACAGCAGAACTGCTACGACGGCAACAAATATGGACAGATATCTATATTCGGCTTTAAGGAAAGCCATTGCTCCGTCCTGAATTTGTTGCGTAATACCTGCAACAGTTGGGTTGTCTATCTCTACGCTAATTACTTTCTTGTATAACAATGCAGCAATAGCTAGCCCTACTAGGGATACTATCACAGCAATTAATGCGATGTCCATCATGATTACACCTTCTTGCCCGCCGACCAAAGTCCCCTTCATAAGGACATCCCTAAGGAAAACTACGCTATGAGGCGTTTTAGCATCATTCTACTTTGAAGCCGACGCTCTCAATTGTGCCGGTAAGAACTGTGGATTCAACTCCTTTTGCAGTCACAGAAACAGAACCTTCTGAAGATGATGCTGCAACTTTCTTAACGCCACGAATTGCCGTCAATGCCTTGGAAATCTTACGTTCACATCCACCGCAGTCCATTCCTGACACTTTGAATTCAAACTCCTCTGCTCGCGAAAATAAGCCCATGCTTTACTGCAAAATGCTCTACATCTTGAAAGCGATGGTTGATAGATGGGTGGCTATCGCCAAGGTATGATGGCAATCACTGCTGATGAGGTTCTCAAAGAGATTGGACCTGTTCAAGAGATTCTTGATGCCCATGATGGCGTTGTTACTGTGATTGATACTGCTGATGGAAATGTTATGCTGTCCCTTGATGGCGGCTGTGTTGGCTGCTCCTCTACTCCAATGACTGCTATGCAAATCTATTATTCCCTCAAGCAACTCGATACTGTGAATGATGTGATTTTCGTCAACGGCGAATTACCAGAATATATGCGTACATTCATTGACCAAAAGATGGTAGATGATGCAAAGACTGAAGGCGAAATAATCTGATTATTCGTCTTCACCATTCTTTCCAATCGTGTGAGGATTTGCACCAAAGGAAACATTTTGTCCTTTGATATTCAACCTAGCCGCTATTGCAATGATAATGCAAAGTACAGATAGGGGCTTTGGCAAATAATTCGAACCCCACAACTCTCCACCCGAAAGTGAAAGCCACCAAAGTACGGCTGCTGTAAGTAATAATGATGACATAATGAGATTTTGAGCCATCAACTCAACCTTTTCACTGCGTGAAAAAGTAGCGATAAATGTGAATCCAAATAGCGAAATGAAGCACATCGACTGAGCCAATATTTCGATGGTTCCCGCTTCAACCATAGTTGCGGGAGTAGGCAGGGGTTCTTCAACCCGACATGCGTCGACATTACATGGCAGGCGGATCGTGGAAGTTACCCAAGCCCCGCATCAACGGTCCACCCTTCTTTAGCAGGAACCAAATCAGTACTGCCTTGCATCAAATGGCAATCCTACTCGAATTATCAGGAGCCAATATGTTCCGCACGCGTTCCTATCAAAATGGCTCACGCCTAATTGGTTCATTATCCCAAGACCTTGGGGAATTGGTTGCTAGTGGGGAGTTATTCGAATTGAAAGGAATCGGCAAGGGATTAGGTTCAGCGATTAGCCAAGCAGTAGGTGAAGGTAGGTGGCCTGAAGATTGGACTACTCTGCATGATGAAACTCCTGAAGGGCTAATCCAAATGCTCGGCATACCTGGAGTTGGACCTAAGAAAATCAAAATTCTACATGACGGATTAGGCGTTCAAACGATAGCCGATTTGCAAGAAGTATGCGTCAAAAATGAAGTGGCGCCGATGAAAGGATTTGGTGCCAAAAGCCAGCAGAAAATCTTGGATGGTATTGACCTGCTAGCACGGTTTTCTGAGCGAAGACGTTTGGATATCGGATTACGATATGGCCAAACATTCCTTGCAATGATTCAAGATTTAGTCGGAGTTGAAAGAGCAGAATTAGCAGGTTCCGCACGTAGACGGCGTGAAACAATAGGTGACCTAGATATTGTTGCAGCAGTACAGCCCGAGGATGTTGAACGAGTTACTGCAGACATTCTTTCTTTGAACGGTATTGCCGACGTTAAGGGTGCTGGAGATTCAAAGGTATCTGTCATTCTTGACACCTCAATCTTTGACGGTGGTTTTAGTCTAGGGCACTTGGATGCTAATGTACTGGATGCTATTGGTGGAGAAGGCTACGAACAATTGGAGTCGGGTGGAACTATCGATGCCCAAGTGAGATTGGTCCCGCCGCATGTATTCGCATTTACCTTGGCGTATTTCACTGGTTCAAAGGAACACAATATTCGAATGCGACAAGTTGCACAAGACAAGGGCTTGAAATTAAATGAATTTGGTTTGATGCCTGAAACCGAATTGACTGGCTTAGAGGCTGCAGCAACATCACTTTCCGCCACAACAGAATCTGAAATTTATGCACACCTAGGATTACAATTTGTCACACCAGAACTACGTGAAGATATGGGTGAAATTGAGGCTTCTGCAAGTAAAATGCTACCTGAATTAACATCCTTATCTGACATAAGAGGGGCACTGCACAATCATACTACACTTTCAGATGGTGAGGCTAGTCTGGAGCAAATGGCAGACGCAGCACAACGAATGGGTTGGAATTGGCTAGGTATCGCAGACCATTCACCTACATTGCAAGTTGCCCATGGAGCAAGTGCAGATGACCTGCTAGCACAGCATGCTAGGATGCAAGAATATAATTCTAAATGGAAAAATGAGGGAGTCGATTTCCGATTATTCAGTGGAGTCGAATCTGATATCCTTGAGGATGGAAAACTCGATCATCCGGATGATGTTCTAGCACAAATCGATTATGTGGTTGCTAGTGTTCATGCAATGGGAAGATGGCGAAGTCGTGATGAATCACAGAACACTGAAGACTTACTGAAGTGTATTGAGCACCCGGCTACAACAGTTCTAGGCCACCCAACCGGGAGAATCTTGCAGGGAAGAGATGGCTATGAGGTAGACCTCCATACTGTTCTCGAACATATGTCTGAATACAATAAATCGGGTGTTCTAAAGGCAGTAGAACTCAATGCTTCACCATATAGGCTCGACTTGGATTGGAGGCTTTGCAAACGCGCCAAAGAATTAGGCGTACCCGTAGTAATCAATCCCGATGCCCACTCTATCAAAGGGTTGGGCGACATCGACTATGGTGTGATGATTGCACGAAAGGGTTGGCTCGAAAGAGAAGATATTCTTAATTCCTTGACCGCAGAAGAAATGAGTGGAAGGCTCTTGGGGTGATTTAATGAGGTTTCTAAGAGCATTGGTTATCGGGCTTCTTTCTATATTCCCTGGCACAATTATTGGCTATTTGGGATGGCTATTGGTAGGAGCTAGTGAGGATAATTATTCACTCGAAGTTGTATTCTTCTGCAACATTATTCCATTTGGATCCATAATTATGGGATTCCTTTGGGCATGGGCGAGTGGCGAAGAATACGGCGTGAACTATCAAGGGTGATACTATGAAGCGGTCTGAAAAAGCATCGCAGATATTACAAATGCTTGAAGAATTATATTCTGAAACACCGGTTCCTTTGGACCACTCCTCTCCCTTCCAACTACTAATTGCTGTTTTGATGAGCGCACAAACCACTGACAAAAAGGTGAATCAAGTTACTCCTGAACTGTTTAGACTGGGCCCGGATGCACTTAGCATGTCAAGACTCAGTGCCGAAATGGTTCAAGCAATAATCCGAGAGGTGGGATTAGCGCCTACAAAAGCCCGCAATATTGTCAAACTCTCACAAATGTTGTGCGATTTATATGACGGTGAAATACCTCAAACCTTTGAGCAGTTGGAGGATTTGCCAGGTGTGGGGCACAAAACAGCAGGTGTGGTAATGGCCCAAGCATTTGGCATACCTGCGTTCCCAGTAGACACACACATTCATCGATTAGCAGCACGATGGGGGTTATCCAATGGCTCAAATGTGGTTAAGACTGAGAAAGATCTCAAAGCATTATTTCCCCGAGAATCATGGAATAAACTGCATTTGCAAATTATTTTCTTTGGCAGAGAATATTGCCCTGCAAGAAACCATGACCTCACAAAATGTCCAATCTGTTCTTGGACTGCAACTAAGAAGAGAATCTCTGAAGAGATGCGTCGCTAAATCAGGCAGAGAACATACTTGATGCTCCATCAAGAATGAATGCTGAAATTAGACTGGCAATTGCAGCAACCCATAACAATTGAATCGTTTGTCCCATAGCACTAGTGATGCCACCGCCTCTAAGGCGAGTTGCAATCATTGATACCGCAAATACCTGAATCAAAATTAGAATTGATGCAATTATTTTGAACATCATAATATTGTCATCAACGGCGCTAGGATCTTCCATCACAGGTAATGCAAAGCCACCTGCGGATTCTGTAATCGCCCCTATGTCCGTCGAGCCTGCAAGGCCTGTAGCGACTCCCGCTATTGTCTCACCTAATTGTAAAACGATAGAGATAGTAACATTCAATGAAATCACTGTTGAAATTAATAATCCAAATGCTACACCCCACATTGTAGCTGCTGAAAGGCTACGGCGCCGCCTTAGAGAGAGTAGATTTGTGACCGACTGGGAGACCATGTCAGCAGTGGCAGCAGGCTCACCTGATGATTGTGAACCTTCGATGTAAATTCGGTTGTAGCGTGAGATAACCGCAGAGTTAGTATCTGCAGTAAAGTAATCCCATGCTCTTTCACTGTCAATTCTAGTTGAAAGTCGCTTCTCTAAGCGGTCGATTGCAGCATCAAGCGTACCGAAGTCAATTCCTCTCAATGCTCGAATTGTAGCGCTCGGTTCAGCACTTCGAGCCTGAGCAGTACCACCGAGGGCACGAATGAAATCAGGATATGCTTCATCTCTACGCATTACATTATTCTCTTCACGGCGAACGAGTGTTGCTGGAATCATCAAAGGAGTGAGTGGGACTGCTAAGAGAACAAGGCCATATTTGTCCCAACTAACTGTTAACTCGTCCCAATAAGTGATTACTACTACTAAGGTAACAACAAATAGAACGATGCTAAGTATAATTGCGCCTAGCAATGTTTGTCTAAATAATGTTCTAAATGGAGTTGTAAATTCGTCGCGCGAAAACGTTTGGTCATCTGGAATCGTAGCACGGAATGCTAAGAGTGCGCCGATTTGGACTACTACGAAAAGGAAACCTGCCAGTAATAGCCAGCGAAGTCGTGTCGCCACCTCAAGTGGAGTACCCGAGCCACCATTACCAATTTCAAACAATACTAAATGGATGCCAGCTACAACTAATCCAAATAATCCAGCAGTTACGAGAGACACATAAATTTCCTTCATCATATCTACGCTTTCTAGACGAGTATCATAGATTGTATTGTATTGCTCAGCAACTGTATCTTGCTCAGCACGCATGAAAGCATCAATTGGTTGACCAGCTTCAATAGAGAAAGCCATTCTGTCTAGAAAATCGGACCATAGAGGAGATGGTGACTGTTGGGCAACGATTCTCGCAGCCTCTGGCAATGAGGTGTGCCATTTGTCAACCAATGTTTCAATTCGCTTGACTTCTTGTGCCAACTCACCATAATCTTTCATTTGACGTAGAATATCGAAGATGGTTGAGGCACCAACTTCTCCAAGGGATAATATCCCCATACGCGTAATGAACATATGCATCTCTTTTTCGATTTTTATTCCAACACGATTAACTTCGATTACTGGGAAGTAAAAGGCCGCACCCCCCGTTAAAAGTGGCATAACCAACAGAAGAAAGATTCCACTAAATCCTGCGAATAATCCACCTTCTGAAAAGCCTCCTGTCAACCAAATAATCAGCGCAGCAGTCAATAATCCCGAAAGTGCTGCAGGTAAAATATATGCAGCGACGAAACGAGAAACTGGCATCTCTAAACGACGAAGGGCGATCTGCCAAGTCGCCATTCGTTCCATCTAAATCATCTCCAGTATTCAACGATCAGTAATACTGACCCATGTCTCTACAGCAGCACGGAAAGCATCCCAGCCACCATTGTAATAGAGATTCAATAAATCGAATACATCATCATAATGAGTTAAATCACGGTCCGCCATAATTTGGATTGCTTCTGCTCGGCGTGTTAATTCATCATATGCCTCTCTTTTATTTTCGAATCCCATTTGAGCTGCTATCTTGTTCTCAAGAAGGTGAGATTGGAACATACCACGGAAGTAGTGTTTATCCTTAACAGGGTCCCACTCGAACATTCCACGGGTAAGTACACCATCGCTGTGCTTATTGTATCCGATAACTTCGTCAATTCCTGTAATACGACGTGCAATTCCGCCACCAGGCGCCTCCACTACTTCTTGGAAAATAGCGAAATTCAAGTTATCGAAGAAACGAATTGGAACATTGATTGGGTCACCTGTAAATCTCTGAATCATCTTGACAATAGATGATGCGTGGAATGTTGCAATAACTGGGTGACCGGTCTGCATTGCTTGGAATGCAGTAGCTCCTTCAACACCACGTATTTCTCCAATAATGATGTATCTAGGACGAGAACGCAATGCTGCCTTCAGCAAATCGAACATCTCGACTCTGCTTTCTTCATTCTTCGAGTCTCTTGTAACTAATCTTTGCCAAATCTTGTGCCTAACTTTCACTTCAGGAGTATCTTCTGCAGTGTAAATTTTGACATTGTGGTCGATGAAAGGTAAAATTGCATTCAGAGTAGTGGTCTTTCCTGAAGCGGTCTCTCCACTTACCAGAACTGACATCCCATACTCCAAGCATATCCAAATATATGCTGCGACTTGTGAACTCATTGTACCCCATTTGATTAATTGAGTTACCGAAATTGTTTCTTCAGCGAACTTTCTGATTGTGAAAGATGGCCCGAGCATTGACACGTCATCTGAGAAGATAATATTGATACGAGAACCATCGAGTAAAGCACCATCAATAATTGGTTTGTTATCTGAAACAGGACGGCCAATACGCTCGGACATAGCACGCAAAAAGCGAGCAAGTAAGTCTCTTTCACGGAATCGGATATTAGAGGTGACCATTCCAAACACTTTGTGGTCCATGTGAACATGCTTCAGACCGATAGAGTGTATATCTTCCAGCATTTCATCTGAAAGTAGTGGCTCAAGAGGTCCATTACGGATTAGATCTCTAATGATTGTATAACGCAGTCTGTCACGCTGTTCTTTCTTGACGATAATTCTCTTGTCGTCCATTCCAAGAACTTCCCATAGTTTCCCTTGGCGTCGTGTAGCGGTTCTGACTTCAGAATCAAGTACTGTGTATCTATCAATCATTCCCGAAAGAATGTTTTCAAATTCATCATCAGTAGTAAATGTAGGAGCCGATGGTGCTTCTTGGAGTAAAACTTCAATCAGTGACCTTCGTATATTTTCTTCTTCGTCAGTTAATTGAGGCTCCAATCCGAACCACAATGTCTGACCAGGAGAGCCATCTTCAGAAACTGGCTGGTACATGTGGACAAAAATTGGCTCTTTGGTGATGTATATCAGATTCATTGGTTGAATCTTACGTGCATCTCGGTCTAGTGGACCGTAATAGTAAGGACGGCTGCCATATTTGGCTTCGAAATCTTTGACCCAAAGAGCAACATGCGGATGTGCTGCCATTACAGAATCAAGGTCCCCGCGCTGGAATTTGAGTTCTTCATCTTCCATAATCAGCTCACCGCCGTAATGTCTACAATGAAGCCCATGTATGGTTCAACACGCCATCCAACGCTTGCTTGAACCGGTCCTGCGGCACGAAGGAATCTAGTTACGACAATCGTTCTCTTGATTTCTCCACCAACGAATCCAGCTTTCATATCGAGTAATACTTCACAAGATGAACGCATTTTATGGAGGAGTTGGTCGTCCATTTCGGAGGGGTCCATAGTTAGGAGTAAGGAACGTGATTCGCTACAGATTTTACGGAGTTTTTGAAGGACTTCTTGCTGCTCTACCGTATCTAGACCTGTTGGCATTAGGGAAGATGCTGAATCTACAACGACCACATCTGCTTTCTCGACAGCCTCTGAATCTAGAACACCGAATAAATTAACGCCTTGCTTTGGCTCAGCAATTACTCCGTACCGAGAGAAGACTAGTAAGCGGCCTGAAGCAATATATTCAGTTATTGGATAGCCGATGGATTCCATTTGTTCTATCCATCCGCGTGTTGTTAACTCAGTGGTAATTACTAGAACTTTGGAACCATTCTCTAGCAACCCATATACTAATCTTTGACTGACCAATGATTTCCCACTTCCAACCTCACCTTGTATCATCCAAAGGCTACGATTTGGCAGCCTAGCACCCATTGCATTGGATAGGCTGTCTTGTTCAAGGGTAAATTCATAGCCATCTTCGACTGGTTTTGGCGCTTCATCAGACACTTAGTCTCACCTCTGCTGTTTCGGAAGAAGTTCCCTTAACTCCTTCACTTACTGTTGATTGAACAACAATAGTTACAGTGACTCTATCGTTGTCACTAAAACTGAATGAAGCATCGGATACCGTTACTTCGAGAACATGATCTGAACCCCATACTCCGCTAGGAGGATACAGGCTTGCTGAACCAACTGTTGTTGAATATGTGCCCTCAATAAATATTGAAAATGATGACTTGTCGAGTGGTCTAATTCCCGTATTTTGGAAATAGAGAGTGATTTCTTGGTTCGCACCTGATGTATCTAGTAAAACATCACTTCTGTCACCGCTAAATGAAACATCTGTTTCTGCATCAGCAGCACGGCCAGTGGCATTTATTCCATTGGCTTGGGTAACTTCACCCCATGATTGAATCAAGACTACTGATGCAGCACCACTAAGCAATAGTGATGTGACCAGCATAATCATTGTACTTGTACCGCCATCAGCCATAAAATCACCTTTATGCAACGGTTGATGCCTTTGTCAGACCATCGATTGTAATAGCAATACGGCTAACTGTAGACTGGGCGCCGCTGTCATAATAGAATTGAAAATTCTCTCCGGGAAAAATTGTGTCTTGAAGATATCCATCAAAACTGTCAGAGAGATTTATTGGAGCACCACCATCGGTAAACAACCATGAAAAATCGGTATTGATATCTTTACTTCCATCGTTTGTAAGATTTAGATATACTAGATTTCCTAAATTAGCTGTAATATTCAGGTTAATGCCCACGTTTAGACCGGTGACCTCCAAGTAGTATGTGGAGGCGTAGAGATACGATGATCCGTGGTCAAGGATGTTTAATCCGGTAACTGTACCACCGGAGATCACCAGGTCTGCGAGGAAAGAGCCAGTACTGCCATTGACTTCGACTTGGGTAGAATTCCCAGGGGTCGATGAATAGCCAGTTCCGCCATTGTTGATGGTGTAAGACACCACTGCTCCTTCAACGTTAGTCGCGTCCTCTATTGTGAAGATTGATTGGGGTTCAGCAGTCGCCTCGATTTCCGCAAGGGAATTCTCCACTTGCGATTCGAGCGTAGCCATTGCTAATGCAAATACTACGAGCATGGAAGTTCCTACTACCATGGCTCCAACTGCCATACTACCCATTCATTCTTCACCTCTGAGGTTTCGTGCTCTTCTCCAATTGGAGATAAGAGCCGAGAATGTTAGCAATTCTCTGTGTGGCAAATGGTCCTCTAAGGCACTCTCAGTATCACCTGGAGCTGCCATTTGGACTATCGCTAACACATGCTTTCCTTCATCTGATGTGAGCATGCCCGAACTAATCGCCTTCTGTGTGAAGGAAACTGCGGCCATACCAGACAGATTGTCAAGCAGGAGGGCTGCTACGGTCGGCGCACCGACCGTTCCATCTGCTCCATCGCCCAAATGCGCTGGGGCAATTAGGAATGGATTAGATGCCAATGCTTGAGCTTCATACAACTCTAGTAGAGGTGCTGAATCTTCCAACTTTAGACGCTCAGACGAGGTTCCAGTAATTACATCTCCAGAAGCTGTGACGATAGTATCGCCATCGCTAATTTCAATTTCACTGTCTCCTCCTGAGTCAGAAACACGAACTACGGTTTCATCGTCAAGTCGGTGTTCAACTTTACGTAGAACATCTTCGACCAGATCCATTCGACTAGAGATTAGTCGCTCTAAACCTGATGTGTCGAGATTCGCCTGTACCTGCGAAGCCGCAGGACCCGTGGGTGCTGCGGCAGGCAGAGAACCTGTACTGTTGAGTCGCGCTCGTGTAGGTCCTGGTGTAATCGTCCAAGCATCTTCCTCGGTGAGGCTGCCTTCTTCGGGCATTGGCACTTGCTCAATGGCAATATTTGCCATTACGCGCAAGCGCTCCTCGGTGAGGTCGCTTTGTCCGACATCAGACCTATCACTACTACCAAATGGCCAAGCCATATTAGTACCTCCTAATTCTAATTGAACCCCATACTCCTAAGAGTAAATTTGGGGTTCAGTTCGAATCAGATAACTTGTGCGCCTCTAGATGTATCAGTTACTGAAAGTGTCTCAAAGGTTGAGCCACCGTTTTCAACGTGTATCCACAAGGTTACCTTAGAATTGATACCAACGGATGTTGCTGAACAATCATCACCAGGTGCTGCAGCCATAACCAATGAGTAGGAAACTCCTGGCTCAAGGTTATTTGTTAGTGCTCCACCATCGAATTCGGTTGCTGCAGTAAAGTCTCCAGGGACATACTGGTACGCTCCAGCTGTAGTTTCACATGTCATCTGGTAACGAACTGTGGTTTCGTCAAGAATTTCAGAACCCGGTGCTGTTTCAAAGTATACCAAGTAAGAATCTGCGTCATCCCAAACAAATACTGATGAGACCGAGATCTTACCAGAAATTTCTTGTTGAGTTTCGGAACCAGTTTGCTGTGCATTCTGTTGCAATTTTTCACCTGTTTGGATAATAACAGCGGAAGCAACTGCTGCCACTAAAATTAGCGCAATGAAAACAATCATTGCACCGATACCAATTGAGCCTATTTCATCATTTTTAATTTCATTATTCTTCATCATAATCACCTCAGACTACAGAGTCTCCTTGAGTTGTACTTTTGTAAAACAGTGTCTCGTAAGTCGAGCCACCGCCGTTTGCGGAGATCACCATCTGGTGTTCTTCATTCAATGCAGGAGCACATGATGCACCTGCACCGCCACCGACAATCAAGTCGATCATGTATGTCTCACCTGGGTTAAATGTCGCTGCTACTGTAGCACCATCTAATTCAGTTGCTGTGGATAAGTCTCCATCAATCAGTCCAGGAGTTCCTGCACCATCGTCACAAATCACTGCCCAGTGGACAGCATCTGAGGCAACCGGTTCAGAGCCTGGTGCTAATTCGAATACCATGGTAATCTCTTCAGCTGCTCCAGTTTGTACTCCGACCCAAACAGTGATTATCGAGATTTTACCCGAAATTTCCTGTTGTGTGTCGCTTCCCGACTGTTGTGCGTTCTGTTGTAGCTTTTCACCAGTTTGTATGATTACTGCGCTAGCGACTGCGGCAACCAGGATCAGAGCGATAAATACAATCATCGCACCGATACCGATTGAACCCCAATCGTCGTTCATCTCGTTTATTTTATTTTTATTTTGCATTGGTTTTTCACCTCTTTTTTTCGTATCTCTACATCCTCCCTGACCAGCGGCAAGCCACCATTGCAGGGTGGAAAATGATTAGGCGGCGGATTCACCTCCGTCGCCCATGTCAATCACGAGTGGCATACTTACCACTCCGATTTCGTCTGGAGAGAGCTTTTCCACAAGGGGAAGGCTCTCTGTAACATACCCTGGAGGCATCCAAGGTTGGATAAGGAGGTCTCGTATTGTTTCCATACTGCGATTTTGAATGCGCATTGTCACTCTCACTTGGCCAGCAGAAACATCGTATCCAGTCTGTATTGCAAGTTTCCTAGAAAGTGGGATTTCATCTAAGCCAAACCTGAGGCCAGGTTTAACTTCAAAGCGAATGAGGATTACATCACCAGGTCGTAGAATTGGGAGGTCTATGGATGAAGGCACGCATTGCCATCCTTCAGGAACTGGCGGAGCAAGGCGCATTTCCGGAATTGGCCGGTTACCATCGTTACAGATTCTAACAATCATTACTCCGGTGTCCCCACCTGCAGGCCACCTTGTATCGACGCCCATCCAGAAGTTTCGGAACAAGAATGGATTGAGAGCAACTGCTGAATCTACAACTAGATCTCCAATTAATTGTTCTACTTCTCCAGCAGCGAATCCAACATCTCCTAACTCAGCAGCACCGGTGGCGTTACGAAGTCGACGGAGGATAATTTCAATCTCTGCCTCAGTGAGTGTCTTTTCATTGAGCAGGCGATTTAGCATAGCGATATTTCGCCGTAATTCAACTACGTCTGATTCTACAGTTGCTAATGCTTTCTCTGCGCGTCTAACAGACCTCTTAGCACGGAACAACTTGTGTTGCTCAAGACTGGAACGTGCATCTACAATATCGTATTCTGTGGCCGAAAGTGATGAATCACCACTCGAGACACCATACACAATATGCTCTAATTCACGGCTTGCTTGAATCAGACGGTCCGCACTAGTTTGAGAATCACGTATTGCTCGTCGTGCATCTTCGAGGTCAGAGACTTCAACATCGTATTCTTCAGTCATCGTCTTTCACCTCCCCTGCATCTGCTTCTGAGGAATCATCTACAAAGAGGTCCTCGATATCAATTGAAAGTGATTGTTCGCTGCCATCTTCTTCAGCATCATCAAAACTCAGTACTTCGCTTACAGAATCATCTTCCAAGCCATCATCGAATAGAATATTTTCGTCCCAGACTGCTACTTCGGAAGTTGAAGCACTACCTTCAGCGGCAACATTTGGTCGTGGTTGAGAGATTATTGCTGAAAGATCTAAGCCATCGCTCGCTAATTCGGTGAGCAAGCGTGCCGGGTCCCCCAAATCTCTCTCTATACGGCTGGCTTGAACTTCGATTTCAGTCAAGCGTCCATAGAGAGAACCGTACATTCTGTTAGCATTCCAAATGATGAATACTACACCGACAATTACAGTCACAAGATAGCCAACTAATGTTAGCATATTGCTTGAGTCGGCATTGATTTGAGGTGGGAATCCAATAATTACCCCAAGCATACCCAGTACTGGCATTGCAAGAATAATTGATAATTGACGTTTGGAGTCCGATAGAACATCGAAGTGGTCGCTGTATAGTGTACTAATTCCCTTACGTGCCCGTTGGTAATCTTCGTGAATCAATTGGAACTCGACTGTTGAGCGCCATGTCATGGTCCATACCCAAAGAGCCGCAGTTAGCAGAACAACAGGTCCCCACCAAGCCATTTCTAGTAGATGGAATGCAAATCCTAATGCTAAAACACCAGAATAAATTGCTGCAAGACGGAACTTATCATTTTGCCCAACTAGTCTCAATAGAATAATTGATGCCCCAATGAGTACAAGCATTGCGATAAATGACACTCCAACATTCGGTGACCAAGAATCGACTGTACCTTTGAGCTCTTGCGATTTACTATCCAGTGTAGTTCCATTCCAGGACCTAGCATCGAGAATGAGTTCACAATCGACATCGGATGATTGTGACCACCAATTCAATTCGTCTGTCTCTATTTGGAATTCATGTGTGAATTCTTCAGACGCAGATAAGAAACCATACTCGTAAATTGGCTCACTGATTGAAACACCTTCACACTTTAATTCGAGAGTGACGCCTAAAGCCAAGGAAGTTCCTTCGTTCCTTATTGTTGCTTTAATTGTAGAGGTATCTCCTTCCTGTAAGTCGTCTTCACCAAACTCCAATTTTTGAAT
>ERZ1046148.686-NODE-686-length-19264-cov-5.639960_pt1 | contig 19264 bp, 25 predicted proteins | sample MGYA00383090_ERZ1046148 | MGnify/ENA primary metagenome ERZ1046148 (study PRJEB29581, sample SAMEA5548360) | metagenome | biome: marine; feature: coastal; material: water | depth 25 m | study: Short-term variability in the microbial, nano- and picoplankton... | reverse complement strand
CATGTCCTGGCCGGAGAGAACACCTGCTCCTGCGAAATGAACGATTGGCCCAGCGTCTAGAAGCACCCTGCGCATGGTTGCCGACATACATTGGGTTTCATAGTATATACCCCCTGCCTAGTTCATGGGAGACAGTGGTTGGGTTCTTGGGATTGAGTCTACCGCACATACTTTTTCCTTTGGCCTTGTAGATAGTGATGGCAAACCCTACCCTTCCGAATCCTCTACTATTTTACCTACAGAGGGCGGAATTCATCCGAGGAAAGCAGCAGAACATCACGCGGATTCAGCAGGTGATTTATTTGCGAGAATATTAGAAAGGGAAAATTTGGATAAGGATCAACTTAGTGCGATCGCATACTCTCAGGGCCCGGGTTTAGCACCGTGCTTAAGAGCGGGTGCATCTGCTGCTCGAACCATTTCCTCAGCTCTAAAAATACCTCTTATTGGAGTAAATCATTGTGTAGCGCACATAGAGATTGGGCGAGAACAATGTGGTTGTGACGACCCGGTTTTACTCTATGCTAGTGGAGGAAATACGCAGGTGATAACTCAACTATCAGGCAGGTACCGTGTCCTCGGAGAAACATTAGATATTGGCATTGGCAATATGCTGGATAAATTTGCACGCAGTAATGGAATACCGTTCCCCGGAGGTCCTAAGGTAGAACAAAATGCATTGCTCTGGGAAGGAGATTCCTTAGAAGACATACCATTACCATATGTCGTTCAAGGTATGGATCTTGCATTTTCAGGAATCCTCACAGCAGCAACAAAAGCAACCAAAGAAGATGTGCCATTCGCTGCTGTATGTTGGAGTCTACAAGAGCATGCATTTGCTGCCTGTGTCGAAGTTGCTGAAAGAGCATTGGCACATTCTGGAAAAAATGAATTGCTTCTTGGCGGCGGTGTTGCTTGCAATGAGAGATTGCGAGAAATGTGCGAAATAATGTGTGCTGAAAGAGGGGCTAAAAGTTATGCTCCGCCTAAAATGTACTGTGTTGACAACGGTACTATGATTGCTAGGCTCGGATGGCTTGAACTAAAAGAAGGAAGAGTTACCTCTCTAAGCGAGAGTGCGATTAATCCTAGTCTTCGTACTGATGACAGCGAAATAATCTGGGCCTAGCCTGATAATTACCTCAATAAGGGTTAAGGGTGAGCGTAAAGGCGCAAGGCTGGGTGTAGACATAGATAGAAGACGTCGCCGAGATGAACCGTTCAATCCCTTCGCGCCAGGGGCGAGTCAAAACGCTCGCAAGCGCAAGGAAGATGCTCGGAGGCGCGCCGGTGATGACAAAGCCCGAACTACAACTCATACTCCTGAAAAGGTCGATGCGTTCGCCGAAAGGCAAAAAAGAGCAATCGAAGCACTAAAGAATCAACAAAATGCTTCAAAAATGGTTGTGAAGGAAGATAAGAAACCAACTCCTAGTAAAACTTCAACCCCCAAAGTCGAACAACCAATCCCTCTTAGTCATCGCCAAAAACAACCACAGTCGACATCGAGAGAAGTACGTATAGCCGAACTGAAAGAGAAATCAGCAGCCACGGCAGCAATTGCTAAAGAGGCTAAAACACTAGCACAAAGTGAAGTTGTTGCTGAACCAATTATAGAAGTCGAAGAAGTAACTGAAGTTCAAATCGATGAAACTGTTGAACCAGAGATCATACCAGAACCAGTGACTGAGAAAATAGAATCAGCAACCAACGTTTTCAAAACAATTACCACCGAGGTCAAGAAGAAGAAGTTCCGCCCTCGAAGGCGAGCCCAAGATAAAAAGGGCGGCGGACGTCAAACCAAAGTGAAAAAACTCGATCGCCGAAAGTATCTCGAATACAAATATGTAGCAAGAGATCTATTAGATCATGACGATATAAAAGAAGAACACAGGTCTAATGTGCTAGGTCAAATTTGGGCAAAGGGAGAAAGATTGGGTGTCGAGGATGCGATTTCCTTTATTGATGAAAAGGAGGCAGAATTGATACTGCCTGCAGATATAGCAAAAAAATTCCGCGATGTTGTGAAAAAATTCACTACCAGGAGGTAAACAAAATGACTGATGAGAAACTAGAACAAGACATGATTGCAAGCGTACATTACACAGGAACACTGCCGGAGACCGGTGAGGTTTTCGACTCAAGCGAAGGCCGCGACCCTCTGACTTTCTTAGTCGGGCACAAGCAGATGATACCTGGTTTCGAGCGTGAAATGATTGGAGCAATTGTCGGAGAGAGGAGAGAGTTTACGCTCGCTCCAGAGGATGCTTATGGCATGCCAACTGACGACCATGTTGTCAAAGTTGCACTTGCGGAATTTGGAGACATTGAATTGACTGAAGGAATGACTTTGATGAGTGATGCGGGGCCATTCACCGTCAAGGAAGTAAACAAAGATGAAGTCACAGCAGATTTCAATCATAAACTCGCAGGAGAATCTCTAACTTTCAGTGTAGAAGTTGTTGAATTGAGGACAGCTAGCCAAACCGAGTTGGCTCACGGCCATGCACACGGTCCTGGCGGAGTTAATCACTGAAGTAAGGTTCACGTGCTTTGTTAGTCTCGCGTTACCATGAGCCGCACACGCCGCGATGATTGGCGCACCTTAGGTGGCATTGATATCAATGGCCATTTCGGTCCTGAAGAAGCCGGCGCCCCTCCTTATACTCGTGGCATTCACAAGGAAATGTATAGATCTAGATTGTGGACTATGCGTCAGTATGCAGGTTTTTCTAGCGCAGAAGAAACAAATGAGAGATTTCGCTTATTACTGGAAAAAGGTCAAACCGGACTCTCAGTGGCTTTTGATTTACCGACTCAACTAGGGTTAGATGCAGACGACCCATTATCCGAGGGAGAGGTGGGGAAAGTCGGGGTATCGATTTCTTCGATAGAGGACATGAGAGTTTTATTCGATAACATTCCTCTGGGTGAGATTTCGACATCTATGACTATTAATTCACCTGCCATGATATTGTTGGCGATGTATATTGCAGTTGGTGAGGAGCAGGGTTTCAGTCCTGAACAATTACGCGGTACAATTCAAAATGATATTCTCAAAGAATACATTGCCAGAGGAACTTACGTATTTCCACCTGAACAAAGTATGAGATTAATCACCGATACATTTGCATTTTGCGCTAAGGAAGTGCCTAATTGGAATACTATTTCCATTTCTGGATATCATATTCGTGAAGCGGGTTCGACTGCGGTACAAGAAGTAGCCTTCACACTGGCAAATGCCATCGAGTATGCTGATGCTGCGGTAGCAAAGGGATTAGACATAGATGATTTTGCACCTCAGATTTCCTTTTTCTTTAATTGTCATAACGATTTTTTCGAAGAAATAGCCAAATTCAGAGCAGCTAGGAAATTATGGTATGAAATTGTCACTAAGCGTTATTCGCCAGAGAATCCCAAGAGTTCGATGTTAAGATTCCACACTCAGGTTGCTGGTGTTTCATTAACAGCCCAACAGCCACTAAACAATGTAGCGCGGGTGACGATACAGGCACTCGCTGCTGTTTGTGGAGGGACTCAAAGTTTACACACTAATTCCTATGATGAAGCCATAGGTTTGCCGACCGAAAAGAGTGCTACAGTAGCACTACGTACGCAACAGGTTATTGCGGAAGAATCCGGTGCAGCAGATGTAATTGACCCACTAGGGGGATCATGGTATGTTGAGGATTTGACAGAAAAAATTCATACCCAAGCGAATGCAAAAATCGAGCAAATCCTTGATAGCGGAGGGGCTTTATTGTGTATAGAATCTGCTTTGCAACAAAAAGAAATCCATGAGGCAGCATGGCAACATATGCGTGCTGTCGAAAAAGGTGAAAGGTTGATTGTCGGTGTTAATCATGGCGTCCAAGAAGGAAATGAATCAATACCAATTCAGAATTTGGATCTTGAACTGGGCGAAAGACAAAAAGTCAGATTAAGTGATATTCGCAGTAAAAGAAATGCAACTGCCGCATTAGGTGCATTAGATGCGATTAGAGATGGTGCAAGGGGTAATCAAAACATGTTCCCCTTAGTTATCGATGCTGTAAAGGTAGATTGTACACTGGGTGAAATAATGTCGGTAATGAAGGAAGTATTTGGCACATACATGGCGCCAAGCGGATTCTAGGTGATTTGATGAAGAAGAATAGTATCTACCTGGACCATATTGGTATCGCCTGTAATGACCTACAAGAAGCGGGTAGGTTTTGGCAAATACTAGGATTGCTACAAGGCGATAATGATGAAGTTGTATCGGATCAAGGTGTCAAAGTAAGGTTTTTCGCGACGTCCGATAATGACCCTAATAATCCAAGAATCGAATTACTACAGCCTTTAGGAGAAGATACGCCAGTCGGTAAATTTCTTCGAAACAGAGGCGAAGGTGTCCAGCAAGTTTGCTTCAGAGTAGATGATCTCGTTTCTATGATTTCATCACTGATGGAGAATGGCGTCATTATGATAGATGAGGTGCCAAGAAAGGGTAGTAACGATACGTCGATTGCATTTGTTCATCCAAAGAGTACTGGTGGCGTGTTGGTCGAATTGTGTCAAAGTTGAGCAAGCAAGCCTCATATCCCTGATTAGGGACGGCGAACCATGCGCTCATGTATCGACCGTTTGATGGCAATCCCTCATCTAACAGCAACTATTGTCCGTGAAGAAGCAGAATTCATCACTAATCGGCTTGAAACATGCCGAATTGAAGGATTGATTTCGAATGATGCTTTTCTCGATGCAGGAGTAATACAGGGCGCGCTCGAAATGATTGCTAATCACTTAGACATGGGTGTTGACTCTGGAGAGATAAGAGAATTATTTGACCAACAACTCTCACGAGCCAAAAGACTCGAAGAGAAGCACAACGGATTAGATTCTGCTGTTGAAATTGAAAGGTGAAGCCAAATGGCTAAAACCTTGATCCGATTACAGGGGGTCAAGAAATCCTTTGCTGAAATCGAAGCATTATCTCATGTCGATCTCAAAATAAATTCGGGCCAGATTGTCGGTTTGGTTGGCGGCAATGGTGCTGGTAAGACGACGCTATTGCGATTGATTGCCGGAACCTATTCTCCTACTGCAGGTGAAGTGACATTCGGCAAGGAACCACTAGCATCAATGCGGCACAAACTAGGAGTTGTTCCAGAAGCAACGGGGCTGTATCATCGTTTGACTGCATGGGAAAACATTCGCTACCATTCACGCATCCATGGAGTTGAAGACGAAGTGGCATGGAATCGGACTGTTCAATTGGCTAAAATGTTAGGGATGGAAGATTCCCTCTCTAGGCATACTAAGGGTTTTAGTAAAGGTATGAGGCAAAAAACATCCCTGATAAGAGCCTTAGCACATGGACCTGAAGCACTATTGCTCGATGAGCCCACAGCAGGTCTCGATGTCACTAGCGCACGTGCTGTAAGAGATTTAGTGATGAAGTTGCGTGACGAAGGCGGCACTGTCATCTACAGTACGCATCAATTAGCTGAAGCGCGCCAAGTATGTGATAGGATTGTTATAATCCACAATGGGACAATCCGTGCGGATTCATCACCTAGTGAGTTACTCGAAATAACCGGGTGTGACAGTTTGGAAGAAGCATACGTTCAACTTACATCGGACAAAGCTCGTGCACGAACCGAGGATGATTCTAAGGAAGGAAGACTTGCCAAATGGTGGCGGAGATTATTGACATCAAATACGCCGGAGGTGTCAGAAGATGAGTGATAGTCTGAAGCGCATCAGGATTATTGCTGGAAAGGAAATTGTTGAATTCGTACGTGATTGGCGTTCATTACTTGCTACAATTCTAATCCCATTGATAATATTCCCTGCATTATTCATTGTCCTACCCTTAATATTACAATCTGAAGCCGCAGAATTAGAATCTCTAGAACTAGAAGTTGTCGTCCAAGGAGATGTCCATGATGACTTGGTGAGTGCACTTGAAAATGATCGAATTACTATTATTATTGAAGATTTACCTAGTGATATTGAAAATCTTTCCGACCCAGGTATTGACGAAAACCGTTTGCGAAATAGTGAGATTGATGCAATACTGCGTATGCGGAACTCCGGAAATAATACATGGAATTATTCTATAATACAATTTTCCACTTCAGAGCATTCATCTCAAGCCAGGTCAAGAGTTCTAACGCACCTATGGGAATGGGAAGATGAAGTTGTAAATCGAAGTTTGTTAGAAAAGGGATTAGACCCGGATACAACTCTTGATCCTGTGAAATGGGACGGAGACATTACATCTGCTGACACAGCAACTAGCGGTGAGCAAGCAGGGATGGTACTATCGCTATTCATCCCGATGGTATTAGCAATATGGACCGCATCAAGTGCAATGCAACCATCGATTGATATGACTGCAGGAGAAAGGGAAAGAGGGACTCTTGAAGCATTACTATGCTTACCGTGTTCGAGAATCGAATTACTATCGGGGAAATGGTTGGCAGTGGCAGTAATAGCAGGCGTGAGTGTTAGTTTGCAGGTAGTCGGGTTGATTTTTGCAATTACTTACCTTGCCAGTTCTAGCAGCTTCATCGCGATACCAGCAATGAGCATCACATCTATTCTATTGATTGCAACGGCAGTAATACTGTTTGCCATAATGGTAGTGGCATTTGAACTAGCACTAGCTATGAGGGCTCAGAGTGTCAAAGAGGCGGGGACTTTATTGGCACCTTCGATTATATTGATCATATTTCCTGCTCTATTCACGCAAGTCATCAATCTTGATGGGATTGAATCCTGGTGGTTCGCAATCCCCTTGGTAAATGTCCTTCTCGCATTAAGAGAATTATTGCTTGATCGTATTATTATCGAACACGTAGCCATTTGGGCTCTTTCTAGCATGTTCTATTCCTTCATCGCCGCATGGTTTGCTTCGCGGCAATTTAAACGAGAAGACTTAGTTGCATCCCTCTCCTAGTATTACTTGAGTAATACTCCAAGAATATTAAAATAGGTTTTGATAGAGCGGTGGTTATGCCCAAGATATCACTGGACATGCCCGAACAACTCTTAGGAGATCTGAGGACACATGTGGGAGATGATGGTAAATTCATTTCCTTAGCTGACGCTATACGTAGTGCTTGTCGAAAAATGTTAGATCATCTCGATATTGTCGACCAACGACATGGACGCTTGGACGTGATAGAATGAGTACCCGGGAGCAAGCTATGGAGGCAGTGTCATGTATTCTCGAATATATCGAAGGAGATACTAGCAGAGAAGGGTTAGAAAGAACTCCTGAGAGAGTAATCGATTCCTTTGATGAAATCTATGCCGGCTATTCCAAAGATGCAGGTGAATTGTTAACTGCGACATTTAATTCAGAGGGTTATGAAGGGATTGTTCTTCTAAAAGACATAGAATTTCATAGTACTTGTGAACATCATTTGCAGCCCTTTAGTGGCAGTGCTCACGTCGCATACATACCGGTTGATCGCATCGTAGGTATATCAAAATTAGCACGCCTTGTCGATATGCATTCACAGAGATTGCAAAATCAAGAACGGATTACGAAAAATGTTGCTGACGACTTAGTATCTCACCTGAGTCCTCTGGGTGCTGCTGTAATTATCGAGGCTAGTCATGGCTGTATGCGATGCCGAGGAGTCCGTAAGCAGAATTCGATAATGACGACCTCAGCAATGCGCGGAGTATTCTTTGAAAAGAGTGAAGCAAGGGCAGAATTAATGCAACTCATAAAATCATGAGGCGAATGGTGTGCATTGCGGTATATCTGGAGGCGGTGATGTGGACAGTGCCAGTGATCTTGCAAGCGAATATGATATTGTAGAAATATTTCACTCGGTACAAGGAGAAGGTGTACGTACAGGTATACCTCATGTATTCATTAGATTTGGAAATTGTAATCTGCGTTGTGAATGGTGCGATACAGATTTCTTGACATATGAGAAGATAACTGCTGTCGATATTCTGGGAATGGTATTGCAATACGACTGTAAAAGAATAATATTCACAGGTGGTGAGCCTGCAATGCAAGACCTTTGGCCTCTACATAGACTATTCAAGAGCAGAGGATATGAATTATCCATTGAAACCAATGGTACAATAGAATTACCCGAAGGGATGTTAGATTGGATTTGCGTCTCACCAAAAGACCAAATGTATCCTAAAACAAAAATTAAGCAACGCATAGGTGATGAATTGAAATGCGTTTATGTCGGTCAGGATTTATCTCTTTATGACGACCTTAGAGATGGTTTCAAAAACCATTTTCTTCAACCATGCTATCTTGAAGACGAAGACGTAGGTTGGAATGGGCGCAATTTCGCAATGACTGAAAAGGTAGTCAAAGACAATCCTGGCTGGCGTTTGAGTTTACAGACTCACAAATGGATGGGGGTGGATTGATGCGAGCAGTAATGGCCTTAAGTGGAGGGATGGACAGTACAGGATTACTTCTGAGACTATTGGCAGATGGTTATACTGTCAGTTGTATATCCTATGAATATGGTCAAAAACATTCTCTTGAATTAGAACGCGCAAAAGCCAACATTCACTATCTAGAAAAGAATGGTTTTGAAATCGAATACCAGCAAGTCGATATTTCAAGTGCGATGTCTATTTTCCATTCTGCTCTTACAAGCGAGGATATTGAGGTCCCGGAAGGACATTATGAAGAGGAACAAATGAAAGCAACTGTTGTACCTAATCGAAATGCCATCTTTTCTTCTATACTCTATGGTTATGCTCTATCAATTGCAATACGCGAGGAGTGTTCTGTCAAAATAGCCCTAGGTGTTCATTCTGGCGATCATGCGATTTATCCGGATTGCAGACCTGAATTCTATCAGCAACTCGGTGAAGCTTTTGCAGTAGGTAACTGGGATAGTGAAAAGGTTTCATTCCATCTACCATATATCGATGGAGACAAAGAATCAATTCTCAGAGACGCGCTTGGAAGTTGTGCTGATTTGAATCTAGATTTCGACACGGTTTTTGCCAACACAAATACATCATACAACCCCGATTCACAGGGCCGAGCAAGCGGGACTAGTGGAGCGGATATCGAACGTATTTTGGCATTCTTTGCGATTGGTAGGAAAGACCCTGTGGAATATATTGAATCATGGCCATTTGTATTAGAGAATGCTTTGAAAGCGCAATTGACATATCAGGTTACGAGATTAAATGGGACGGAGCCCCCTTTTAGCGGAGAGTTTGACAAACATTTCGAACAGGGGATATATCGCTGTGTTAATTGCAATAAAATTCTATTCGAATCTGAACACAAATATGATTCTGGCTGTGGATGGCCTGCTTTTAGAAATGAGTCTACAAATGCTGGAATCAATAGAATCGTAGATTTAAGTCATGGTATGAAGAGAGTCGAAGTTCGTTGTAGTGATTGCGATTCTCATTTAGGGCATGTATTTGATGAGAGGAGAGGAGAAAGATATTGCATAAATTCAGTATGTTTGACATTCGAGGGGAGTGGAAATAATGACTAGTACAATTAGAAGATGGATAGAGACAGACACCGGTCATCGCGTACCAAATCACAAGAGCAAATGTAAGCATATCCACGGGCACCGATATCGCTGGGAAGCCGAAATTGAGGGTGACGTGGTGACAGAAAGGGGCGTCTCAGAAGAAGGTATGTTAATCGATTTTTCAGACATATCGCAGATACTTACAAAATATATACATGATGTTGTCGATCACGCATTCATAGTTTATGAAGGCGATAAAGAAGTGAAAAACGCGCTATCTTTGTTGGGCGATGGGCATAGAACTGTTGTCGTATCTTTTATCCCAACAGCTGAAAACCTTGCCAAATGGGCCTTTGAACAAATTGAAGATAAAATAACTAGTTCATATGGTAACAGATTAAGGTTAGTCGCAATGCATGTACGAGAAACTCCAAAATCATGGGCTGCATGGCGCGTTTGATTATTCGATTCTTCTTCGTCGTTTTCGACGCCATTCATCGTCTTCTGACAATTTTTGCATTGCAGTTGTTGCTTCAACTAATACCGACAGAAGTTGTTGGGCCTCAACGTCTAATGGCATTCCTCTCATTATCACTCGGTCCAAAGTATTGTTAATCTGTTTTTTACGGACCTCGTCGCCTTGGACACTATTGCTGAAGTCCTCGATAGATTTTTTCAGTATCCTACGCAATTCAGGATTTAATTCACGTTCCATTTCATGAACATCAGGTATGCCTAATCCTCCTGATTTTGCTATCACACGGGCTCGATGTAATTCGTATAGCATGTGTGCTACAGAATGCGATAGGTTACAGATGGGGTATCCTTCCCATGAAGGAATTGTGACAAGAAGGTCACAGGCTTCTAATTGCTCAGTGGAAAGACCCTTACCCTCCTCGCCGAAGACAAGAGCAACTTTGCCATTGTGATTGCGTAATTTTTCTTCTAGTTGCCATGGCAATAAAAAATGCCTAAACATTACTTTCGATCCTACTTCCCGCTTACCAGAAGTACCTATTACAAGATTGCAATCCTCCATGCAAGATTTCCAATCATCGTAGACTTCTGCATCGGACAATACCCATCCGGAGTGCTTTGCTCTATTGCGCGCTACTTCATCATCAGGTCCACACTCTGGTGCAATTAAGCGCAATGATGAATACCCCATGTTGAGCATAGTTCGAGCAACTGCTCCAAGATTACCTGGGTGAGAAATTCCTTCAAGGACCACCTTTAGGTCATATGGAGAATAAGGTAATGGCAAATCAAGACGGTCGCCCATTATTTCATCTCCATGAACCATTTTGGATCACAGGGCTGGTAAATGAAAAAGACGGCTTCTCCATCCGATTCACGGTCTGGCATTATCAAAGAATGCTTGTGCACCTGATGATTGTTACGAAGATGTTCAAGGATAGTTTGCAACTCATCTTTCGGACCGTGGACGCTTACCGGGGTCCTATCCCAGGCCACGTGCATGTCTAAACCTCAATCGGTTCGGCGCTGACGGTAGCGTGTGACGTATCCAGCAATCCAATTACGAAGTCTTTTTGAGTTGACATCGGTTAATTGCTGAACCACTAACTTGTTGTGATCGAAATCATCAGTGAATTTCTCACCATGTTCTTCACATAGGATAATAGCGCGTATTTTTACGAATGTTGGTCTAATATTTCCCATAATCACTCCTCCATTAATTTCACTTCGATTGGGATATCAGGCTCGTCGTGCCTAGTTATCTGTAATCGGATTTTACGAGGCGGGTTTTCTATTCCGCGCTTCCAGATAAATTCGTTAACGTTTGGATCTATCCATACCGTTTCTTCTTCCTTGACTTTGAGGTGTTGGATAACCTGTTCTCTAATGATTTGAATTGCTCTAGGTGCACGCTTGTAGCGCGTTATGTTCCATGCGTTGCGTAAAGGTACAACTAATTCACTTACTGGATTTCTTGCCATATTAATCACCTCTGTAATTTGCTCCGGCGCCAGTGATGGCGCTTAGGGTGGGACACGGTCTTCCGGGCGGTCTTAAGCATGACCCATACTGGAACGCGACGGTTCTGCTTTCCTACTTTTAGTAGGCGAATCTTCTTTGCTGCGGGCTTGTTTCTTGCCATTATATTCACATCCTGCGGATGGTGGTTTCCCTTTGTTCGGACTTTAGTCCTGCAAGGATTCTCTTCAATTGATTATTCTCGACTGGAATTGAAATTCGACCAGTATTTGCTAACTGGGAAAGATACGTTTTGGCTTGAGTTGTTGTTTCTGAATCCACCAAAGAGAGTGTTGCAAGTCTTGAGCGTGCATCAGGTGTAAGAATGCCACGCATTGCATCATCTAGGGCAGCCAGTTTTGAATTATGATTCTGTGCTTCTATTTCAGCTTCAGCTTGTGCATCCGCTTGTGCTTCTAGTTGCTGTTGGATTTCGCTACGTCGTGCAGCACGGAGTCTTTCCAACTCAGTATCAGCTGCATCAACCATAGTTGTCACCCTCCTCACGTCCTTATGATTCAATACTTAGATAATCCGGGATAGGATTTCTCAGCCTCGTCTTTGAGACTATGAGCAACTTCATCGAGTAACTTCTGACCCGCACTTGTGCAGATTCTACCTGAATATAATTTTTGATCACCATCTTCGCTTGCTACGACTTTGAGATCTGCTTTAGCAACTAATCCACTATCTTCCAATTGTTGAAGAGCAACTCTGATAATTTTTCGACTTGCTGCAGCAGGACGAGCAGGGGTAGAACGGGTTGCTTTTCTACCGCCATAATTCTGCGATAGGTGTTTTACTCCAATCGGCCCGTTTCGAGCCACTTTTCGTAAAAGAGCAGCACAGCGCATAGCCCACCAATCCTTACTGATCGGAGGCCTTTCTGTGTGAACTCCGGTTTTAACATATGCAGCCCAGTCAGGCATCTGAATAGAATCTAGAGTAGTTAGCCTTTGACCAAGGGCTGGGTTGAGTAGGTCCGCAGGAATATCATGGTATGTCGTCACGTAGAACACCGAGCAACTTGGCGACAAAACACCCATATATCAATCGACCGGGTGGCAGGCTCTCTGTCAGCCTTCTATTAAACAGTCAATATATGAGAGCATTGATGAAGAATCTGCCCCTGGGTAGTTCATGCGAAAGGCCTTGGCGCAGAACCCAAATCTACTCCGCACTCTCCTAGGATTATCATTTACATTAATCCTATTGCTAACATATGCGGTTTATGGTGCCACAGTAAGCCCAGATTATTATGTATATCAGAATGAAACTACCGAAACCAATCATGACACAACTGGTTTTGAGCGCGAATATAATGAAAATAAAAATGAAACTACATGGCGGTGGTTTTTCAATGTCGAATCATCTAACCTCACATGGGTCAATCTAAGTGCAAATTCATTATCCAGTGGATCGCACATCGAGTTATCTAATGGTGCGGGTTTGTGGAGCCATCCGTCATTGGGCGTAGTAGATGCAAGAGATTTCTCTTGCGCTGTCAATTGTGTACAATCCACAAATCATGAAATAGTTGAGGAAAATGGAGTCGCTTCAATAATCTCTCTAACATCTACAGACCCGGCTCGAAGAACCAGTGGTTCCGTTGCAGCCACAAGCTTAGAACAAGCATATGCGAATGCTCGTTTAGCAGTCGAATATGATCATACACCGAGTATCGTCATGGCTGTTGTGGTAGAACAAGGGAATAGATCTACGTCCCCAGCAATCGAATTCACTTCTGTCAATGAAGAATTGATTAATGTTGAACAGTTTAGTATCGATGCAGTGACTGAGTTCGCATGGGCTATGGCTGCAGTAATAGGATGTTTCACAATGGTATTGATACCATCATTTACAGTATTCTTTGCGGCAAGAGCAAGAGATTCACGTAAACAGAGTCAACTCGAGAAAATCGAATTAATCACTTCGGCTTCTGAAGAGTGATTTCGGCGAGCGTGCTAAATAGATTGAGTGTTGCTCCCATATTGGGGCTCATGAGGTTACGACCATTTCTGCTGTTGGCGACCTTGCTTTTCGCGGGACTAAGTCCTCTCGCTAGCCAAGCATCTAATGCCCGTAGCAGTGGAGTTGACATTGCGATTATTGACTTTGAAGCCACCTATGTTGATACGTTCGATGCAAGTGATTTCCGTGTATTTTCATCAGCGGAAACCCTTGGCCGTTCGAATAATCTTTACGTGGTTGACGGAATGCTAGGGCATAGAAGCGATCTGAGTTTTACAATTGAGAACCAAGGTACTAATGCTGCCATGAATACTATTATTTGGTTATCTATTCAACATGATGAATATGGTAATTTTGAGATTCATAATGCCTCGAAGACCTCTAATCAACTAAATGCAGGAGCGAGTGAGGTTATTGTTTTCGAATGGAATGCGAGTTATTCAGGAAATCATACTATGAAACTATCAATCGAGACTTCGTTAATAGATGATGATCTTAGTGATAATAATTTCCAACGCCACCTCACAATTGGCTATAGTTACAACATATTTGATGATGTGAATACTTGGAACTTAGGTACTAGTTGGGCCCAAAGTAGTGATACATCTCTTTCCCCATCTAGTTCATTGCACGTAGGAAATGGACCGGCTTCCAACTATGGAGCGGGAATATCTGTCACTGCGCTTTCACCTATTATGGATTTATCAGATGCGCATCTCAATTCAAACAGAGCCTCGGGCTTTGCATTCTTTTACACTGGTAGTGTTCATTCAAGCGACACATTGCGTGTTCTCGCAAGCAATTCAGGCGGTGGCTGGGATCCTTTGAACAGTTATACAGGATTTGTCGACAACTCATTATCCAGTTGGAATACTGATATCTCAAGTTCAAAGGGTTTTAGTTCTCCAGTAATCCCATTCAATACAGCGAATCTCCATGCAAATGCGCAATTGAAATTTGAATTTACTTCGGATTCAGTGAATCAAGACATTGGTTATTGGATAGATGACTTAGTCATATTATACGATCAAAAAGTAGATGACAGTCAATTTGGAGTACAGAGCGTAGTCTTGTCGGAAAATGGAGCCTTGCCGGGACACGTATCGGCAAATAGTTTACGCGTAACCAATACTGGTAACATAGCTGATACATATGTCCTAAATACAGAAAGTGTTCCAAGTGATCAAGTGGCTTACTTCACTTATACAAACGGGGCAACTATCAGTAATGCAGGTTTTTCGCTTGAACCAGGAGAGTCAAAGGATTTTGAATTAAGAGTATCAATATCTGAGAATTCAACTATGGGTAATGATGATATTATCGTGAAAATCCAAAGCACTTCAGCAACTACTGTCAAGAAATCACTCATAGTAAATATTGCAGTTCTTGCAACTAATATTCCACACATAAATCTGCCAGTTCAAGACCCGCGCTGCCTACCGGGTAATTCATGTTCATTCGCCATCGAAGTTGAAAATATTGGCGAAGATAATGGGCTATTTGATATTGAGATTTCTGAGAAGAACACCCCCGCTGGCTGGACCTTTGCAATGGCATGGAACCAATCCGAACAAACCACGATAAGCACTGAACAATCAACTTGGTTGTGGTTCAGCGCATCGATTCCAGCAGGAGTACTACCAGATACACAAGGAGAGTTCTGGTTGACAGTAACTCCGGTAATTGACCCTAGCAAAGCACAAACGGTTGCTGTTAAAGTAAAAGCATCGATGATAAGTATTGCTGAAGTGGGACTAGATCTCATAGATGTTGATAAATTATGGATGGTTGATGCAGGAGATACAGTAGATATTACATATAAAATTTGGAACAATGCTAGTAGGCTAGATACTTTCAAGGCTGCAGTTTCTTTCCAAGATAGGCCGGGATGGATTATTGAACTACTAGACCAAAATAATATTGCAATAAATTCTCAAGGTAGTGGCAGCTTTCGTATCCGAATAACATCTCCCGATAATGCTCAGGCTGGCGATCGTTCACCTTCGATAGTTGCGAGTGCCACAAGCACACTATCCGACTCGGTTTTTGAGGCCACAGAATGGAATGAGATGGAAATAATTACTCGTAATGACATAGTGTTAAACTTAACAAATGTCAATGCCAAGATCTCACCAGGGACTCCATTTTCTGTCAATCTAAGCGTAGAGAATGATGGTAATGGCCCCGCTGTTGCTAGGTTTCAAATGACGGATATGCCAAGTACTTGGCAATGGTGGGCACTTACAAATGAAGGAGTAAATGTCACTAATGGTATAGAATTATCAGTATCATATGAATTAAATGATATTGCCGACATAACCATTTGGATACTAACACCAATTATTGAAAGCCCGGGTATATATCACCAATTTCAAATCGGAGCATTTGCAGATGGAACTGCTGATTTAAATCCTGAAAATAATTTAGCCGATATAACAGTGATTACGGAATCTGTCAAAGAACCATATTTGGAAGGAGAAATACTAGAGTTAACTGCAAAGGTTGATTCAACCATAACTATCAATATGACAGCTTGGAATCTAGGCAATTCAGAAGATTATAATGCGAAGGCACGGATTAAACTCTCAACTTCTCCTGAAAGTAACGATGCTGTGGCCTTCCTTCTGTCATCAGGACTAGATGCTGAAGTAGACCAGTGGATGGATTTGAATATGGCAGCGGGTGATTCTAGAGTTTTGAGTGCAGAACTGATCATTCAAGATTCAATAGAATTAAACTCGAGAATAATTCTGACTTTCGAACTAGTTGGTGGCGATAGTGATAATTTGATTACAATTGAAAAATCACATACAATAATTGTCACAGACCGGCGCGCTGTTACGATTAGTCAAGTAGGGCTGATTGATACCGTAGACATTCTTACAAGTTCAATACCCTTCACTATAGACGTTGTTTCGACGTCAACAATAGCCGAAAACCTTAGTATTTCGGGTCAGATACCTACAGGATGGGGAATAATTTGCGATGGTGTCGCCTTACACCTTGAACAAACTGACATACAAATGTCTGCAGGTCATCTGAGCGATGAAGAATACAATTTGCAGTGTCAAATAATACGTGAATCTGGTGCAATATATGGTGATATGGAGATTCGCATCACAAGCGAGGATGGAGATATAGATCATTCATTTTCTCAAACTATTTCATGGAAGATAGCGGTTACTGATGAGGTATCTTCATCTTTAGAAACAACTAGTCTGATCGGAATTGGAGGAGTGGTTATCATAATCATTACTTTACTATCTGTAATCTTATTGCGAAAACCAGGTGATGAGGAGGATGGTGAAAATTTGCTAGTCAAGCCAGAATCTGGACCGCCATCTCATTTTAATCAAATTCAAAGCCAGACTGGGCAGATGACGCAAGCCCAACCACAAGTTCAGCAACAATCTGCCTATGTCCAACCACAAGTTCAGCAACAATCTGCCTATGTCCAACCACAAGTTCAGCAGCAATTGCCGTCAGGCCCTCCAGCATCAGCCGGCCCCCCTGCCACTACAAGCACAAATAAGCAACCAATAGCAAACACTCATACTAATGAAATGGCAACTGCATATGAACAAGAGATGGCTGAATATAACCGCAAAATGGCCGAATGGAATGCTCGTCAAGGGCAAGTATGAGGTGTAATACTTGCAACAAACAAATGCACTATGGTATGGTTTGTGGTTTCTAGTATCTTTCTTCGGTGTAGGCACCTGGTATGCGAAAAATATTGCAAAGCGTGAACAATTGACAAAATTGCTTGCCTTGAGTGGCGTCATCTCAATGATTGGATTATTATTGATGACCTGGTGAGATGATACTAATGGATAACCCGGCCAGTGAGAACCATCGCTTTTCTGATGCAATTCCTATGCGTTTACCGATTGAATGGTCTGTTGATGGTGACGTTGGTCCAAAACCAGATGTTAGAGGCGTCAGTGGGAAATTAGTAACAATTACTATCGAGAAAAACTTTCGTAAAATAGAGAGGGTTTTTGCTAAGATCTTACGCGCTCCAAAGGTATTGCATCGGCGCTTGGATAGACAAAATAGTCTGTTATGGGAATTGATGGATGGTGAGCGGAGTTTCGCTGATATTTGTCAATTGATGGACGCAACTTTTCATGAAGAAGTCGCTCCAGTTAGTGAACGTGTCGCATTGGGTATCGACCAATTTAGGCGTCTGAATTTAGCCATCATTCATGTTCCTGAAGAAGAGTGAGAATCATCTCGGGTGGCCGTCCAACTATTGCTGTAATTCCATCATCAAGAATGGGTCTCTGCAGGCACTTTGCATGCCTCATAAGCGATTCTACAACTGAATCCACATCGTTGACATCAGTATTCTTATCGAATTCTGCTTCGCCATCCCTCACTAAAGTATGTAAATCAGTAGAAAGACGTGTGATTAATCCTCTAATCTCGCCTTCTGAAAGACCATGTTCTAGATAACTAACAATTGTGAATTCTTTACCACTATCACGGCATAACTGTAGTGCTAAGCGGCTTTTTGAACATCTTGGATTATGATAAAGTTTCATGTCAATCACCTATAGCGGAGCCCAAACCAATCTCATTCCGATTCCATCTGATCTCTTATCAGGGGCAGCAGTAGAACGAGCTGCACAGCGTGTAGATTCCGATTCAGTAAACCACGAACCACCTTTGTGCACTCGGCGATCATCTCGGGCCTCGTCAGAACACCACTCTCCAACCATTCCATGCATATCGAATAGCCCCCAAGGATTGGATTTCTTTTGCCCTGTTTGGCGAGTTTGTGCGCCGGAGTTACCCGCATGCCAACCATAACTATCCAGTTCATTATCCTCATCGCCAAAGTGCCAGCGTGTTTTGGTTCCAGCACGAGCGGCATATTCCCATTCGGCTTCAGTAGGTAACCGCCAAGAACCAATTAAGTCGAATTTCTCTTCGACATCTATTTGATTTAACTTATCTATGAATCCCATGGCGTCTAACCAACTAATCATTTCCACAGGACGTAAACCAGAAGACCATCCTTCTTTGAACCGAGAGGGTTCAGTCGACATTACGGCACTCCATTCCATTTGAGTCAATGGACGCTCACCTATGAAAAATGGCTGTGTAATCTCAACTTCTTTCTGTTCTAATTCATCAAATAGTGGCTTATTTGCACCCATTGTGAAAGCCCCTGGTTCACAAAGAATGAAAGTCCCACCCCATGGGTTAGAAAATCGAGGAGTCAAATTTATTCCTCTGCCAAGGTTGCAGACATTTTCAGTAAAGATGCAACCATATTTTCTACGCGTTCGCACAAATCTGGATCTTTGAGAACGCCATCTTCAGAAAATGCATCCTTGACTTTGCCAACAGCAACCTGTTCTGGAATAACCCAACCATGTAACCATCGTAATGAAATTCGCATATGGTTCAAAGTGTTAGAATTCGATATGCCCCCCAGGGTAGACATAACTGCAAATGCCTTACCACCTACGTGTTTATCGTATAGCCAATCAAGTGAATTCTTCATCACACCAGACATTGTCCCGTGGTATTCAGGTGATGAAAGGATAAAACCTTGACAAGAAGATGCTAACTCCTGAAACATCCTAACATTCTCATCCTCCCAACATCCTTCTGCTCCAACTAAGGGCAGAGGATTCGCGACATGATCCCAATGATGGACGACAGCTCCACTCTTTGCTGCAGTTGCTAAAGCCTGTTCTAGAAGTAAACCATTCTTAGAAGAGAGCCCGTATGACCCAGATATTCCCAAAATGTGTAACGGTTGTGCTGACATGGCTTGGCCATGGGGTTTCCTCGTATGAAACTAC
>ERZ1046148.685-NODE-685-length-19317-cov-6.517859_pt1 | contig 19317 bp, 27 predicted proteins | sample MGYA00383090_ERZ1046148 | MGnify/ENA primary metagenome ERZ1046148 (study PRJEB29581, sample SAMEA5548360) | metagenome | biome: marine; feature: coastal; material: water | depth 25 m | study: Short-term variability in the microbial, nano- and picoplankton... | reverse complement strand
AAACATGAAAATCTATATCGTCTAACCATCCCGGGAACATTTTAGCTAAACCAAAAAAGTGTGTTTCATCAGACTCACAATCAACTTCTTTATCTTCGCGTGCCCAACGAGAATTTAAATAAGTTGGAACAACCATAGTTTTAACATCATTAAACCATTCTTTTTTAGTTAACCATATACTTTGTACATCATTAAAAAACGCATACGTTGGGTTCGGACACATCCATATAGCGTTATTTATTGTCGCGACATCTATCTTATCATTGGGTGTAACCTCAAATGAACTAGGACCCTTAGCTACTATAACCATTGTCTTCATACTTAATCCATATAATATTTGTTATAAATAAATTCTGCAAACTCGAAATCAATTGGGTTATCAACATCAACTGCTTCGAAATCATCAACCTTATAGAATAGTGGGTTCTTCCCAACTATATTTCTGTGCTTAATCATATCTTTTTTTGATATTATTGAAATTCCATACGTCAAACTAACTATGTTTGGTAAATCTTGAGTATTAGGTGAATTATTCGGATCATAATTTAAGGGTTTTTCATTTAACCATAAATGTTCTTTAACGTCAGTAACAGTAGTTAAACTATCGTACCTATCCTTAGCATTTCTAAACCTATTAATAAAATCATAATACGTATCAACCTTAATTAATGGTGCAGTACATGGACTATAGATGATATAATCTGTATCGGTGTTCTCGGCTATATTCTCAAAGAACTCACTATTATTACACTCTGAACTAGCATAATAATCTTCTCTTTCACACATACTAACATCATATTCATCTGCTATTTTCATTGCAACTTCTGAATCTGTATTAACTATTATCTCATCTATTACATTAATTTGTTTTAATACGTCAAGCTTAATTTTTAATAGATTGCTATTAGCAAATGGTTTAAAATTTTTATGCTTAACCCTTTGAGAACCCTTTCTAACAGGAACTACAACTGTAATTTTTTCTCTACTCATCTAACAACCTCTCTAACAAAAATAATGTTCGATCTCTTGATTCATCATCACCAAATTCTAAAGCTTTATCATCAATGTAATAATCTGCAACTATCTTTGGACTTGGTCCTGATGTCTTCTTAAAAAATGGATTAACTTGATGCATATCAAATATTAACCCCATATCCTCACACCAATCTATTGCTTCTTGTAATGCGGGTTCTCCTCTACTTGTCCATAATATTAACTTATGTCCTTTACTTTGTAATTTTTTTAACAAACTCATCAATTGTTTTTGCTTTTTAGTTTGTTCTCCAATATCAGGAAAATTATACTCTGTTAAACAGCCATCAAAATCAACTGCAAATGTTAGTATTTTCACGATACCCTTCTCCTTTACTTGTATTACTATCGACTAAACGTTTACCAATAAGGTATGCCTCACGAATATTATCAAGATCTTTATAAAATCCAGTATCACTATAACTGTAAACATCTTTAATATGTTTGTAAATTAAATTCCTTGCAAATGTACCGACTGCAACACCTTGAAATCGTACATCAGCTTGTACTGCTAAATCTGCACTCAATGAATTAGTTCCACCCGATAATACGACATTTAGTTTTCGTCTTCTCATATATTGTAATTGTTTATTTTTCTTATTTAGTCTCATGTTAAATTGTTTGTTAACTACATCTGCTGTAGCAATAGCTTGTAATGTGGTATTGAAATTATCTGTACCTCCACTCATTGGATAACCATCTGCTTGTAATATCATTAAACCTGGTTTTGCTATTTCTAATGCTCTTTTAATCCTATCTTTCAATTGAAAGTTTCCAATGTGCAACCTATCTAAACACATACTATTATGTCCATCAGGATTTGCTTTAATAACCATTTCCCATTCTTTCATAATAACGTCAGTCTCTGCAACTGCGGCATGTAACTCTATATTCTCTGCACCCAACTCTAAACATTGTGGGAGTAGTTCTTCTAATGCCTTTTCATTATGGTTGTATGTTATACAATCACTAATAGGACACACTGCACTACACGCACCACATCCAATACATTTTTCAGTAATAACAAACGCGTTCTCTTCCTTTATCACAATTGGTTCTATCGCCTCTGTTGGACAAATTGGTGCAACACACAATCCACACTGAATACACATATCCTCATGAATAAATGCCTTCCTAACATGATTATCACCTGGCATTCCAATACTAATCATTATATACGGTCTTATTCCAATATCTATACCAAATTTATCTGATATATCATACGCCCTATTAATACCATCCATCGCAGCCTTAACAACATCAGGTGTAGTAGATATATCGAATCCCTTTGCACCTGCTAATGTGTATATAAACGAAAGTCTCCGAACTTCTTCCGTATCTTCATTACCTGCACCGCATATCATTTTAAAATATTGGTTGGTATGAAACAATTCTTGTAATTGTTCTTGTCGTGTCACGATATTCTATCTAATATTGTTTTTGACCTATCAATATAATCATGTCCTATTTTGTTATAATATTCAGCTTTGTAATTTAACCAATTTGATTCAAAGAATAACGCATTTTTTATTAAACCATCCAAATTATCAATATCAACTTTGTTTAAATCCATAATTACATTTCGTGTTTCTATATTGTTTAATAGCTTTTTCGTATGCAATTCTTGTATAAAATCAATACTTGAACTACCAATATTTCCACCCATTAGAGTTTTAAAACCATATTCTTTAGACTGCGTTAATATATCTGTAACAATATCACACATTTTAGGTGAGACTACATCTTGTTTTCCATATCCAAAAGATTTGGTTAAATCAGATCTACCAACCACTATACCGCTTAACAGTTTTGAAGATGGTGAACTTAATATTTTATCTAAATTTTCGCATGCAGTTTTACTTTCAACATTAATATAAAAATCCATTTTTTCTTGTGTATCACTGTCAACATTGGTAATCACAGCCTCAACAAACTTTTGTAATGCAAATTCAGATTCAACCATTGGTGCAACAATTTTATCAACATCTAATAATACAGAATTATTTATATCACTAATAGCCTCGCATCCACCAATCTTAACACTTAAGAAGATATTCAATGAACTACATATTCGTTTCATTTTAACAACATCATCAAATAAAACACCTTCATCTTCAAAAGATTGCTTTATACCAACAATTCCAAAATCCTTTAACGTTTTTAATTCATCAATTAAATGTTTCATTTCAAACCTCTAAGCTCGTATCTCGTAGAACTGGACCTTCAACTTCACCAATGCTACCTTTGTTTATATTTGGATTTCTTTCAATTGCCAACTCGTAAAATGATCTACGCTTATGACCTATATTGATTATACCTGTTTCACTACTTAATGCTGCGTCTAATATTTTTGGAGCTATCAAATCAACATAATCTTGAGATGTAAACTTATCAGTATATGCAGTATCAAATGGAAAAACTGGTGGACAAAATGAAGTTCTAACTACTAAAGAATCCGGATATGTTAACGCACACAATTCTCCTGCTGCCTTCATTTTTGCATAGTTTGATATTGGATTAATCTTTTCATGTGTACCATAGACTCCACTTTCTCCATCAAATACATGATCAGTGGAAATGTATACCAATCTTGTCATTAGTTGGTGACAGTTATTAATAATATGATTTGTTCCATTAACATTAACGAGTAATGCCGTTCTAGGATTTTTATCTACCAACTTAAATTTCGCAACTGCGGCACAATGAATAACAATATCTGGTTCATAATATGCAAATGCATAACCAACAGATTCATTACTTAAAACATTACATGCTTTACGTGTAGGTGCATATAGATCTATTCCCCTATGTTCTAGCTCTTTTATTAAATAACCACCCAGTAATCCACTACCACCAGTAATTAAAACCTTCATTTTATAATGTCCTTAAATACGCTTATATTATAATATATATCCTTTGAAAAGTCGTAAGAGTGGAAATATTTTATATTTTTTGCAATTTCATCTAAAGAATCTTTAGGATTGTACTTTGCTTTAAACTCTAATTCATCTAATGCTTTAGAACAATCAACCTTATAGTTTCTAATATCCTTTACATTTTTTATTTCTAGTTCAACAGGCTTGTACTCCTTCGAGAAGTCATATACCAGTTTACCTAAATCTCCGATAGTCATATTGACACCAGATAAATTGTAAATTCCAGAAACCTCTTCATCCACTTCTAATGCCAATCTATACCCTTCAATTACATCACGAATATCTATTAATGGTCTCCATAAGTTTGGACTGTTAACTGTTATTTTTCCTTCAGTCATTGCCGTCATAAGCATCGTATTAACAACCAAATCATAACGCATTCTACCACTCCATCCACCAACAGTTCCCTTTCTAAATAAAATAGGTCTAAATGTCTCGTCTTCTAATATTTCTATACCCTTTTCTAATTGAAGTTTAGCTATACCATACGGATAATATGGTTTTATTTTGGAACGTTCAGTTAATGTTTTATTTCTAGTAAACCCATAAACACTACAAGAACTTGCACCTATAAATTTCTTTATTCCGGCTTGCTTAGTCAACCATGCCAAATATGTTGGTATCGCTGCGTTCTCTGTAAAATTCATATCTGGTCTAAAGTGGACCATTGGATCATTTGATAACCCACCCATAAATAAGACCGCATCATAACCATCTAGATCTCCTTCTTTGAGCTCTTCTATTTTACCTCTCAATCTATGAATCTTATTCGATTTAATATTGTCACCAAACCAAAATGGATCTAAAACTGTTATATCATATTTGTCGTCGTATTCTTCGCAAAACCTTGTACCGATATAACCTGCACCTCCAGCTACTAGTATCTTTTTCATAGTTTTAATTTTCCTATTATTATTTGATAAAACATAACCCAATCACTAGCTTTTGCCCACAGTGGATTATTAAATGCCGCTGGTTTATTTTTCTCAAAAAAGAAATGACCAGCCCACGCAAAGGGATACACAACAAACGGAATAAATGGTGCTAAATACCAATGTTGATATAGTATTATGATTGCCGCGTATAACATTGTTACTAATTGTCCTATGAAATGTAATAACTTTGTGTATGGATTTGTATGTAACGTTAAATAATATTTGTAATATTCTTTAAAATTTTGGGGCTTCACTATATTCTCCAAAAGATTGTGCGTATTGATCTTTACTCGATAATATAATAGATTCTGGATCTACTCCCCAATCAATATCTAATTGCATATCTAATGGGTTTAAAGCTCCTTCTGCATCTCCATTATATAGAGCCGATGCCTTATAACATAAATGAGTATCATCTTCTATTGATAAAAACCCTTGTGCAAATCCTGGTGGTACCCATAATTCATAATAATTATTTTCAGTCAATAAGAACAATTCATGTTGACCAAATGTTGGAGAAGAAGGTCGTATATCAACAACACAATCTAATCCTGAACCTTTTACTACTCTTAATAATTTTCCCATTGGTTCTGCCCACTGATAGTGCAATCCTCTTAACACATTCTTATATGATTTTGAATGGTTATCTTGCTTAAATTCTACACCCAATTCGTTAGCTACATTTTGATTATAGGATTCCATAAAAAATCCTCTATTGTCAACAAAAACAGTTGGTACAAATAGCTTTACATCTTCAAATTTTGTTGTCTTTAATTTCATATTACATTCCTATTTCGTTTAATAATTTTTTATCTTCATATAATTCACCATCTCTTTGAGCTTCGGTAAACCATTCTGTAAATTCTTCCTGATCTACAACTCCAGTATGTCTGTCATTACTAGTAAAAATTTTCTGACTTTCCATTCGTAAGTGATAAATTAAATTCATATCTACCTTATCAATATGGAACAAATATAATCCAGGGTATTCATCTCTATTTCCACCTTGAACATAATGTTTATCATCTGCATGCGGCCATTTACCATCTAAAGTTCCGTGTCTTCCAACCATCCAATTTATTGGTATTCTAGTAATACACGCTTTACTCTTTGAAGGATAATGACGAACGTACGATCTCTGCTCATGAATTGGTTTGCTAACATCTAATGGGTCTTCATTACCAGTTTGAATAACTTCTATTCCTCTTGGTCGTATAACTTCTTCATCAAAATTTTGCAAAACATCCATTAAATTATTATGATAAAGTACTTCATCTCTGTCTAAAAATATTACTACGTCAACTCCACTATCTAATAATCTATGTTGTACTCTATTAATAATGTCTCGTTCGCTATCATGATATGCACCATAATCATACTCTTCTAAATCATCCCATACTACACATTGATCTTTATTATAAATGTCGTCTTCTGATTCTACTCTTACTGCATCTATTCCGTATCTGTCTTTTAATGATTTTACCATATCAAACTTAGAAATATTGTTAACTAAGAATACTAAATTTTCGGGTTTAAATCCACTTTGTAACCAATATTTTAGACAATAATCCATAAGATAATTTGGAGGTCTTTCGCAATTTGTAACTAATTTTACTTCTCTCATACTATATTTTTATTCTTAGTATGTATCAAAGCATTAATGTCTTCATTTATTATTTGTGGACCAACTTGCTCAACCTCTTGTACGAATTCCCTAATCCATCGTTGGACATTGCCCTTAGGACTGTAACCTAATTGGTTATGAGCTTTATAATAATCACATAATGTAACGTCATATTCTCCAGGTCTTGCAGAAAGATACTCAACTGGATACGTAGTCCCATAATACTGTGCTATTTCATTGATAGAATAATTCTTTCCTGTTCCCAGTTCAAACGTTTCTGCTTTCCATGTATTTGCTGACGCTCTAATTATGCCATCCACAATATCATCAATGTGTGTAAAATCTCTACGTTGTTCTCCATCTCCAACTATTGTCAATGGTTTTTCATTAAAATACTGCTCACAGAATATTCCAATTACTGTAGCGTATTCTCCAGTTCTAATTTGATAATCTCCATATACGTTATAGAATCTACATATTACAGTACTAAGACCATACACATTACTATATAATTTACAAAGTTGTTCACCTGAATGTTTAGACCAAGCGTAAGCACTTTCATATAGTCCATGATGATAAGAGCTAGACCCTGCAAATACCACCTTTATATCGTTTACTCTTGCGTATTCTAATATGTTTAATGTACTATCAAAATTATTATGAATTGCTTGAACTGGATTTTTTATAGAAGGTTGAATTCGTGCTAACGCTGCCATGTGGAATATCACATCAGGTTTTTCCAATTGATATTGTCCTTGACCCCATGATCCATGTTTACGAGAAGAATCTGCTAGATCCATTTTTAAATACTCACATCCTTTTTGGTGATTCTTCTCAAATCCTGTTGAGTAATTATCTATTGAAGTTACATCATGACCGTCAGCTAATAATCTATTAATTAGATTAGTACCCACAAATCCTGCTCCTCCTGTTACTAATGCTTTCATCTGCTTATTCCTGCGTATTTTTTGTTTTGTGCTATTTGTTTTTCTATTGTTTTAGGATGATATATAGACCACTCTTCTTCGTATGGTAATACTGTATCTACAGTTGCACCTTCTAATCTTTCGTGCACGTTTCCATTCCACTTTATATGTGGAGCATTTTTATAAATTCTCTGTTGAGGATCAGGGTAATTAACCCAACCTTGATCATTCAATCTCCATCCAAACTGTGTTGCATGTTCTTGTGTCATTCCCTTAACTGTATTAACTCTTGGTACCCAATACAATTCTATATTTGGATTCTCCTCAATTACTTTTTTTATGTTTGTAAATAAATTTTGATGTGGTATTTCGTCTGCATCTATATTGAATATCCATTTATTATTGCATATACTATTTAGGTAATTCTTATGTGTAGCAAAATCATTATTAAATGATCTTTCTTCAAATACTATATTATAACTTTTATTGTGAATATACTTATCAAATATTCTCCGCGTCTTATAATCTGAGTAATCATCTAATATAACTAATTCATCTGCTAGAGACATATTATTTAAAATATACGGTATTAAATGCTCTAATTCTTTATGTTCATTATGTGTTGTAACCGCGTAACTAATACTAACCATCTTTTGCCTCTTCCTCCGCTTCTTTTGGGTCTGGTATTTTTAATTCTTCTGTAATTAAGTCTTCTGGAAATTCAAATTCACTCATGAATACTGCACGAGATCTCAATCTATGCCAACTAAATGTTCTATAATTTCCGAACGCTGTAACTAATTCTCTAAGTTTATTGTATCTACGTTTCGCTGCTTGTCTACCAGTTTTTATGGCATGATAAGGTCCTTCTGCGCCTTCTCGTAATTCTATTGGACCTACCTTTTTAAATAATCGTTTTATGTTTGAATCTTTTAATACGAATGCACCCGGTCTTTTTGGTATTGCAGATAATTGTAACATGTGGACTAGTCTTACTCGTTTACCATCTACTCTGGTATACATGTGGCGCTCATTTAAAATTAGAGCCGTCCTATATCTAGATTTTGATCCTGGCTTTTTACCTTGGTAACGAAATTCAACGACATCACCAGCAGATACCTTACTCCATGATATTCGTGTTTTAGCCATTATTGCTTGTAAATATCTTTTGCTATTCCCATAGATTTGCACGCACTAATGAAGTCTGTAGATTCATATTCTTTTGCATTATCTGTATCCAATCTCATAGAATGGTTTCCAAATGCTGCGCGTTTATCTTCTGGAATTTCAATTGTTTTTGCGTATTTCCATTTCCAATTTGTTTCATCACCTTCAGGATAAATGATACCTAATTTTCCCATATTAACAACTGACGGGTACCAATAAATTCCTCTTTCAGAATCAAATGTTTTTAGCTTATTAATTAGTATTGAAGAATCTTGTCTAACTTTGCCTTCGTTATCTTTAGTAAATCTAGAATCACTCATAAATCCACAACAAAAGCACATGTAACTACTAACATCTCCTTGAATTTCTTCAAAGCACATATTCTCATCTTCACATACAAAGCATGTTGTTACTTTTTCCATTTAAAAATTTCCAAAATGTTTGGTTAAAACACTTAATTTATCTTCACAAGTAGCTATGAGTTCCAACTGTTCTTCTATTGTTTGTGTTACACTTGGATGCTCTGCAACTCCTACGGTATTTTCAAGTATAACTTGAACATTAACCTTATGTACTTCTATCTCACCTTCTAGTTTTTTCCTTATAGCTTTAACAATAGTTTCCCCTAGTTGCATCATACTTTCTCCAGTTTTGGTAATTTAAGTGTTGGTAATTTTGCTTCAACTGTTTGCGTAAATTTGGGTACTTTAGATTCAAGAATTGATTTCAATTTTATTTGCATTGCATTAAATGAAAATTTCTGTCTATTAATTTTGGCTTGCTTTCTTGCTCTAAGCTTATATTTTCTATAATTTCTCTTAACATCAAATATCATTCCTCTTGCTACGTTATGATCAACTGCAAACCATTGTTGTCCATCACATTTAATTCCCTTTTGAAGTGAATCTGGATGTACATCTATCATTCCACCTGGAAGTAATACTGAATGCTTATGACTTAGAAAATCTGTATGTCCACTCCATCTCGGAGCGATAACAGGTTTTTCAGAAAGACTAGCTTCAAGTAATGGACGACCAAATCCTTCACCATGAGTATACGTTATGTGAGCTTTAACCTTTGGATGATTATACAATTCATTTACTTCGCTATCATATAAATCTGCGTGTAATAAATAAACGTTTGGTAAATCATCATTCATGTGTTTAGCTTGAGATCGTATATCCCTTATCTTTTCAAGAATATTCTCTCTATCCATTACACAAGTAGTTGCTCCACTAGTCTTAAGTATCAGTCCAATTCCTTGAGAAGACTTATAATTTATCATAAATTCCCGAACTAATACACCTACATCTTTTCTATCATGTCCTATTGGTCCTTGTAACCAATGCCCACAAAATAGGAAATTCCAATCCTCTTTTATCTGAGACATTGTATCATTTAGTGTCTTAGAACATAGGTTTGTTAATTTATATGTATCAAGATCTGCTCCTTCAAATATAACATCTACTGGTGTGGTGGTTTTTACAATTTGATTAGTCTCTTTATGAGTATATTGGGTCATACGTAAAACTTCAGCACTGAAATTGGAACTAGCCAAAACTAAATCCATTTTGTCCATTCCCTGTATCCATTCCATTGGAATTATTGTACATTCTAATCCAGCTGTGATACCTATATTGAATTTCCCAAATGGTACAAATTCTGCTGGAGTAACTATATGAATATGTAAATCAATAGTTCCAGGTTTAATGTCTGGAGCCGGTACTAATCTATCTATTATCATTTTATCATTTGGATCGTCAACTACTAAAGCATTTTGAGCGGTTGCTCCCCAACTCAATGGCTGAATAGATACGTCATACATATCCATATTGATTATTGCTCTAGCAATATCTCTAGAACGAGCTCCATATCCGGATCTAGTAGCAACTGGTGCAGAAATTAAACATGTTGGTTTATACGACATTATATCTCCTTATTCAGTCTAAGACCGTTATACTTTGGTTGAGGTTTTTCCCATAATGTAGCGTTATCTATTGTCATTCTAACACGTGGTTTAAAATTTTCCCAAGCTTGACCCATATCATGTACAAATCGTTCGCACATTTCTTCTTCTGTAAATCCATTTCCTTTAGCAGTTACAAACTCTCTACCAGCTTTTCCTCTGGCTTTAAGTTTATCTCCTCTATCTGACCATGCCTTTTTCATTTGTATAGCAACATCTTGAAAATCTGGTCTATCATCAGAAATATATGGAGTAGGCAAAGAACCTTGTAATGATCTAGATGTTGGATAAACTGGAAAGACCCATTCTCCATGATCTTTATATCTGCCATCATGATTTGATCCCCACTCATTTGTATAATCATCAACAGTCAAATATGATCCATCTTCTTTTTTAAATCCACAATAGTCTTGCATTCCACCAGATACATTAACAATAAGTGGTGTTTCAGTCATTAACGTTTCTACACCCATTAATCCAAATCCTTCATTTGAACTTACTAGTATTGATACATCTGCCATATTATACATCCAATTTAATTGCTCACGATCTAACTTATCTTGAGAAAATATTACATCATAATCTGGACATAAATCTTTAACTATCATTGGAAGATCAGTTCCGTTTGGATCTTGAGGAGAAGTATGCATTAAGAATACACATTTATCTGCATCTTCTTTAGAGAGTGAATCACAAAAAGTCTTATATGCGAGGATCATATCACCTGGTAATTTACGTCTAATATTTCTAGCATTATAAAACATAACAAAGTCTTTACCATCGGGTAATTTGCCCTTGAATACGTCATACTCTTTTTGCTTTTCATAATTTTCTGGTAATGGATAAAAATGCTCTGTATTGATTCCGTGAGGGATATACGTCACTTGCCAATCTTCATAACTAGACCTGACTTGTTTGACTAGATTTGTCGTTTGCTTTGTTATGTTAAATAAAGCATCTACTGAATCATAATATTTTTGATTCCACATCGGATATGGTAATGAATCCCAAATATTGTAATAAAATATTGGAATATCCATTCTAATTTCTTGCTCCATTTGAAACAACCATTCCCAAAACCTTGGATCTGTATAGATCATAAGTGCATCTGGTTTATAGTGATTCATCACATTTCTAACAACGAATTGATTTCCATATCCACTAGTAGGATGAACCTTAACATTAGCATCTGGAACTCCAGTTCTTTCTGTAATATCTTGACTCATATCAACGTTCTTTCCGTCTTCTGGATGATTAATTGCACCACCAATTTGGACCCAATTAAATCTGTGTACAGTTCCCAAGACAAAGTCGCGAGAAACATTTCCAACTCCCGAAGTCATTCTTAAATCATCACTTAGAAGTAGAACAGTTTTGCGTTCATCTTGCGGTAGTACCTCGTATCCATTACGAATATCACCGACTTTAAGCATTAAAACTCCTTTATTTAATAACCAGTTTTATAATTTTCACTGAGTGTTTCGACTTCTTTTATTTTAGTTCGAAACTCTTCATTAGTAGAATACAAATACATAGCTCTATTTACTAATTTTTGTAGAGTTACATTCTCGCTTCTACCATCAACCTTGAATGACGCATAGATTTCAGATAATACTTTAATTGAAGTCAATTGCCATGGTTCGTTGTGTAAGTTTTTCATTATAACATTCCTTGTTTATATATACATATATATTGTGTAAAGTAAAGAAAATGCTATTTATTATATAAATTATTTCTATCGTGTTGATTTCCATCATTTCTCTTTTGACGTTTCGGTGCAACATCGTTATTCTGTTGAACGTTTTTGACAAAATTAAAATGATCTTTTAAAAATCCGAATGCTCCAATAATATTTCCAGGAGGTTCGGCTACATATCTAAATCTAGAGGATCCGAAATCGTCAGATTCTGGAGTACATGCATCTAAAAATACCCATTCCCTTTTTGCTTTATCTTCAGTCTTTATTGTGGTCTTTAATTGTAAAGCATCATCATGATCTTCTATAGATTTCAAAACTACCTTAATATCTGCATGTTCTTTAACATAAAAACTTAATTTAAATTCTTGACGATTTTCTGTTTTTACCCTTTTAATTAGATTCCAAATTCCAGATTCTAACTCTGTACCAATGAAATCTTCTGCATTAATTCTAATTGTTGGAATCATACATCCTCCTTTTTATCGCATAAGTCTGGTCTATCTTTGAACTCACACCATTTGCAATTGTTTTGCAAACCAAGTTTCTTATAAGTAGCATCAACATTATAACTTCCATCTTTATTGAAACATTCATCTATAAATACGTCAACATCCTTAAAAGTTTTGTTTATTGATACTTGTGCTGATGGAGGTTCCCATCTTTGAATATACTTTTGAACAAAATCAGATTTTTCCCACAATAATCTCTTAACAATTACAAATTCAATATCAATCATGTTGACATCAATATTATATTTTTCAGCAACAAATTTCTTATAAAATATAAGTTGACCTTTTTTCATTGGGTCTTTTTTCTCATATTTCCAACCTCTAGTTGACGTCTTAATATCTATAACTTTATATCTACCAGTTTTTGTGTTTCTCATTAATACATCAATAAAACCTAACACATTTACTTGACGATATTTTTCTTCAAGTTGAACTTCGATACCAACTAATTCCCAATTTTTCTTTTGAAAATAATCAGATCTATGTTTTTTAAACCATTCTAATCCCTTAGCTCCTTGTATACAAAATTCAGTTAGTTCCTTTTGTGTTGAGAAATGTTTACCATCTGCGGCTTTAACACCTTCAGAATAATAAAATTTCAATCTATCCAATAACATATTTGGAAGATCTAATTTGTCAGCTTTTACAATAGACTCATTATACATTTCCTCAAGGTATGTTTGCATAGTTGCATGAAGTGCTTTACCATAAACTGTGTATATGTTATCAACCCATTGACGATGACCATCAACGTAAGCAAGTTTCCACTTATATGGACAACTTTTCCATTGTTGAACTTGTGACCAGCTTATTCTTCCCATGTTCCTTCAGCCTTTGCAAAACATACTTGGTCACAATAATGCGATATTTGAACTTTCCTATCTCCTCGTAAATCTATACGATTTATTTTTTCACTACCTCTAGTCCATCCTGGTATTTGTTCATAACTTCCATACGATGGAACTATAGTTTTAGAATAAGGCTGGTTTGCCATCTTTCCGCAATGATGACACTTTCGTCGAATCTTAGGTCTGACATATTTTCTAGGTCTACCTGCCATTGTTAATCCTCTCTCTGGTTATATTAGAATTTACACGTAATATACTATACATGTACATGCTTTTATGATTTTTTATTTTTAGTTACTTGATAAACCCATTTCATCTCTTCATTTACTAGTCTGTATATAGGCCGTATGTCTTCCCATTGGTGATGAGCTGAGCAATATTCTGTTCTTGGGTTACGTTTTACAAAAAATTGCCATTGTATGTTGTCTTTATATTTGTGCATTTTAAGACTAGTGTCTATTAGTGGATAATGTTTTACCCCTTCTCCATGTTGATTTGTAGAAGCACATCTCCAATTTAAGACACATATTATAAGGCAAGCTAACAACCAAAGCATTGTTGGTGTATATCTATTCATCTGCCCCACTTACCATTCTTTACTATTGTTGCCATAATTCCATAATTTGATACATCCATATACGCATCTTCTAACGGCTCATCAACTGCAGATTCTCTACCACTAAGTAGCATAGTTTTTAATCTTTGAATTTTGTCATTCATACGAAACCATAAACCAGTAAGTGATAGTTTTATCTCTTCGTCGTTTGCAAGTTGAGTTCCAACTGCAATATTTCCTGGACCATAATCATGCTGTTTCCTACAAAACAATTCGTATTGTTGCTTTTGTAATCGTTTAAATTCTGATGTCATTCCTGGATATTGAGTTTCCAAATAATCTACAAATGTAGAATTATCCTTTGCTTTTTTATCTTTAGATCCGGGTGAATCTTTTATATATAACTTTTGATTAGTTACGTCAGCCATTTATGCTCTCCTTATATTGTTCAACTATTTTTTTAACTGAAGGTATTTGATCAAATTCTTCTACCTGATCTAATATTTGTTTTTGAAAAAACGTATCGTAATCCATAACGAACTTATCACTATTTTCATCTATCAAATTGAGTTGTTCTTCATTAAGACAGATAGCTGTATTACGTTCTCTAGGTTTCATATCATCTTGACAAGTAGATGTAACATAAAACAATAATGGTTTATCCATGTGATCTACGCCTGCATTCATTATCTCATTAGACCATAAAGCTGCAGTTAAATGTTGAGGTTTATTTTTAGTATATGCAAAGAACTTTTTAGTAAACGACTTTGTTATACCCAATTCATTATATGGAGTAACTTCTATTTCTTGTCTAAGATCCTTCATTTCTTGAAGTGTCAATGTTTGTCTAACTGCCTTTTCCGCTAAATCATCTAATATACGTTTAGCATATTTAGGTGCATCTTTTCTAATAATGTTTAGACCTTTAATATACGATTTTTGACTATGTCGTTCAATTGCGTAATATCGTTTTTTAACATTACCGAAATACATATAATCTAAATCCATTTCAAATTTAAGATCCATAAAGAAGTAGTCGTCATCTACACGTTGTATGTATTTCTTAGCAAAATCATTCCTTAATGAGTCTTTAAACGCATCTAACTTAGCCATAATTTGATCTACAGATGAACCATTTTGTTTAATCATAATTGAATCAGTATCACCATAAACTACTGGATGACCCAATTCTGTATGAAATTTTACAACTGCATACTTTAGTGCTTCACGAGCAAAGAATGTAATTCCATCTGCACATTCTGGCTTATACAGTCTAAAGTAATTGAAACCCATAGCACCATACGCTGAATTTAATATGAGCTTAATAGCTTTTTGTTTGACATTCAAAGATAACTTTTCTTCTTCTGGAGTCGTATCAAGTTTAAGCTTTGCATTTGCTTCCACCCTAGTTAAGAACAATTTCTTTAATAAAAATGGCATAAGACCAAGCTTATGTTTATGATCATAAAATAAATAACGTCCACCAAACAAATCCTCGTGATGACCAGTATCGATATATCCTATTCCATCATTAGTTAGAGACTTCATAACATCTTCAATATCAATACCTAGTTTTTTACAATCATCTTCACTAATGATATAAGTTTCTGGAGAAATATTAAATGTCATAATTGTTGTTGGATATAGAGATGTATAATCTAAAATACACATATCTCTATGGACACCTGGTTCTTTTGGTTCTAGAACAACTGCTCCAGTATAACTTTGACGTGCTGCAGTTTTTCTAGTTGGAAATATAATTTTATTATGAAATGAACTTAATATAAATGAATCAACTACAACTGATTTCATCATTACTAAACTCATGTTAACCAATCCAGCTGTAGATTGCAGTGTGCTATATAATTCAAATATTTTTAGTTTTTTCTCTATCTCAACTAATATCTCTACATCTCGTACTGCGTATTGTAAAAATCCATTATAATCATCTAACCAATTTTTCCATGTTGCATCTTTTAATTTCTCAACATCTGGATCTTTTAAGATAACTTCTGCTGCTGTTGCTAATTTCCAATTTGGTAAATTATAACCTAAATCTTGAAGAGCATCTTGCATATCAACATGATCTAAACCTTTCATATACAATCTAAAATAATCGCCCTTCTTATACATTTTTAATTCTGTAATTGGTGATATTTTTCTAGAATCCATACCTAAAGCTTTTGATCTATTAATAATATATGGTAAATCATATTGTCCTGAATACCAACCAGTTAGTACATCAACATGAGATAATCTAACAAACTCTATGAATGAAAATAACATATCTTCTTCGTTTTTAAAGAAGCTGTAATTAACTTTACCATCGGTTACTAATTTTGGTTCTTCGAAATCTTTAGTTTTTTCTGGATTCCATGAGAATACAAAGTATTCCTGATCAAATGTAGAGTAACCAACAATCGCAGTGATTGGCATTCTTGCCGCATCTGGCATATTACCCTTTGGATCTTCATCGTCATACCATGTTTCAATATCAAAATACATAACATTTCGATAGTCTGACCATTCGAGTTTATTATCTAAAATGTATTTTTGTTCTGGAAGAACATCGGCTTCGAATATTCTTTCTGGATGATTCTTAACAAATTCGTTTTTGGCTTTTATAGATCTATAATATACCTTAACGACTTCTTCATCATATAGACTTTTATGATTAGATGTACTTTCTACAGTAAACCCATAAACATTTTCTACATCCTTAATATGTTTTTTAGAATAATAGAAATAATCATTAACTATAGCAACCTTTTTGACGGGTTTTCTATCGCCATCATAACCAAATAAATGTACTTTCCACTTTCCTTTATCGAAAGAAGAACAGACTCTTGAAAGTTTAAACTCCGGTTGATCCAAATCCACCGTCTCCCCTTGTTGATTGTTCTAAAAATAACTCTTCATCTGGTACTTCTTCTACAGAATCATAAAACATCGGTACTAATATGAACTGCATAATCTTTTCACCAGCTACTATTTCTTGTGGTCCTTGACTTACATTAATAATATGAATATGCAATTCTCCTTGATAGCCTTCATCAACTACACACGCTCCACCTAATAACTGTCGTTTTACTGCAACTCCAGATTTATTAAATGCAATTAACGCATGACCTTCAGGAACATCTACTCGTATACCAGACGGTATAAGTATACCTTCGTTTTTACCTAACCACTTTCCCTTAAAATCATTAGGTACAAAGAAGTCTATTCCTGCATCATTTGAATTTGCCCGTTGAGGCATTTTCACATCTCGTATTCTACTTACTTTCATTAGATTTTTCTCCTAATTCAATTGATTCTTCTGCTTCTTTAAAACCAAATTCGTTTACATAATTGTCTAACGCACCCAAATAAGCACAAGCATCAAGTAAATTATCTTGTCTATATGAATACGAATGACGACTTAATTTTAATGCAACCATTACTGCATAAATGTCTGAACCGGTGAATTCTTTACCAGTCATACCAGTTGCAATCATTGCCGCTCTACGCATACCTTCAGAGAATGGACCATACATACGTTCTTTTTCTTCTGATCTATTGTTTACGATATTGTCTGCTTGCTCCAAAATTGATTCTTTATTTTTTGCCAATTGGACACTCTCCTATTTCATAATCTAACATAGCTACAGCTAATTCAGTTGTTGCTTGTTGGATTTGTTGTTTTGTTAAATCCTTTCTTGGAAGATAAAATTCTCTAGCTAAGATAAAATTAGAAGTAACTTCATCTTTGAGTTTTATTTTAGGTAAATCCTTCTTATAGTATTCTGCTCCATCTTTCATAATTTTATTTGCCATTTCATAATGACGTTCATATATGTGCATACTACCGGCATTATGATGATATTCTCCAAGTTGTAAATCTGGATAATGCTCTCTTAAATCATTACACATTAATTGATGAAACAATCCAAATGTGAATATGTCATTACAAAAACCAAAGATAACATCATTTGATCTCATATACACACCCATATCTAGATGACCATTTCTAATAAAGAATTGCACATACTGTGTACATGGAATATCCTTTGGATTTTGATTTTTATGATACGGTTGATTAATGGCAATCGTCGATCTTCTAGAATCTGGGTCATTTTTCAATTCATTAACTACCCAAGACCATTGCTCAGTTGGAAACATATATGAACCGTAATTAGATTCACATTCTCCATTATCATCTTTAATCATATCCCATATTTTGGCCATTTTACCAATATTATTTGTACTTTTTACTTGTGACAAATACCATAACCATTCAGTAAATCCGTAATTTGGATTAAACTTACGACTAGGATAATTTATTAATAAATCTGTTGGATCTTCAATTATTGTTTTATAAAAACACAATTCCTTTTGTTCTGATCCTCTAGAGTTTACAGTTATACCACTCTTGAGTACATCACTAACAACCCAATAAAATGAATTATTGAGATTCTTATACCTATTTTTCATAACTTCTCCTAAAAATTACCGGGTGCAACTTGACAACAAACTAAGTCTTCTTCTCTCCACATATCTACGACTTTTTGTCTATCATCATATACACATAAAACATCATTTTTATTTTCAATATGTTTAGATAACATACGCTTTTTTAATACCTCATCTGGAGTATACATCTCTTCTTTAGTATGAGGTCTCATAACCAATTTATCAAATGCAATTTCATTCTTTAACAACCAAAGTCTAGTAGCTTTTTCTGTTCTATCAGATCTACCAGAAAAAATATAAATAGTATATCCTTGCTGGAACATCAATTGACAAATTTCTACAATTGGTTTATTTGGAACATCAAGTGCAATGTTTTCAGGATCGTGTAGTACGTCCCAATTTATTTTCGTATAATCAGATTCGGTAGTCTTACCACCAGTAGCTAACTGCATTCGTTCGTCTATTGTTGCTAAAGTACCGTCTAGATCAAATATAACTATCTTTTTCATATATAGAATATACACCTTTTTTAGCATATAAGTACATGCTTTTTTTCATTTATTTTTAAGTTTTTTTAAGTGATAATAGTGGAGCTGACAGGGATCGAACCTGCGACCTCCGCAGTGCAAGTGCGGCGCTCTCCCAACTGAGCTACAGCCCCTAATTT
>ERZ1046148.684-NODE-684-length-19340-cov-7.640083_pt1 | contig 19340 bp, 26 predicted proteins | sample MGYA00383090_ERZ1046148 | MGnify/ENA primary metagenome ERZ1046148 (study PRJEB29581, sample SAMEA5548360) | metagenome | biome: marine; feature: coastal; material: water | depth 25 m | study: Short-term variability in the microbial, nano- and picoplankton... | reverse complement strand
AATCTTTTAAAGAATTAATCTTTTTTTAATAAGTTTTTTAAATCTTTTAAAGAATTAATCTTTTTTTAATAAGTTTTTTAAATCTTTTAAAGAATAAAAAAAAATTGAATTATTATTATTATAATAAATATTATACTAAATAGTAAATAAATTAATTGAATAAAAATGACTGCTGATTTAACAAATATAATGGAACATATTAAGGTTGAAGTTGATTTAGATTTTGAACCATATGATATATTTAAGGGTTCTGTAACATTCTGCTGGAATGATGAAGACGACCAAGTTGATAAAATAATGACTAATGATTTTACGGGTGATTTACGCAAAATGGAGAAGAAATCTATGATGTGGATTGAAGAAGTTAAAGAAGATGCCCTATGGATTGAGGGTGAAAAATTGTGGATTACGATAAAAAATAAGGGCGACTATTCTATTGCTTTTTGGGAGACTAATGAAAATAGTAAATTAAATAAATATGCTGATGTCGTTATTGAACCTAATGGTTATTGTTTAATGAGACATTTTAACCATTATAGTTGGTGCGATAGTTTGATGATACGAGTTAACAGTATTTATAATGATAATATTAGTCAGCAAGTAAATTTAATCAAGTAGAATAAATCTTTTAATGAATTAATGTTTTAATGAATTAATCTTTTAATGAATTAATCTTTTAATGAATTAATCTTTTAATGAATTAATATTTTTTTAATAAGTTTTTAATAAATTTTTATTTATTAAAAAATTCTTTTGTTACCATTCTTGTAATAATTCTAATCTTTCTATTGGTATGTAGATGTGCTTTTTTTCATCTCCTCTTAAATTTGCTCTTGAAAAATCTTTGACTTCAAAATTCCTAAATGTTTCATTATCATATTGGATAAAATAAACTCCATCAATAAAATTAAACACTAATAATAATTCTTTGTCTGTTGATAATTTATTCATAGTAATCATCGTAGTTGGATAAGTTTTGTATTTATTTTTTCTTGATTTGAGTTCAATATTTGTATCATCATTATAATAATCATATTTTGAATATCTTGTGCCTTTTTTAAGGGGTGTAGTCCATTCAAAATTCTTTTCAATTATTTTAAATAATTTTTTTTCTTGTTCTTCTCCATATTTGTAATCAGTTTCGTAGTTAACCATATTATTAATCTATAATTAGATTATTATTTTAAGTAATAAACGAACCAAAATGTTATTTTATTTTATATTTATTATATATAAATGAATAAAAATTTGTTAGATAAACCATTAGATGATGAAGAAATGCGTAATTATTTAGACTGTAACAACTGTATAATGACCTATGCTGATTTAAATGATGTTAAACATTTGAATGAACTTCTACCTACTGATAAGTCTTTTAAGGTTATTTTAATTGAAACTTCAAAAAATAACGGTCACTGGGTTTGTATTGGTAGAGATGGAGACACAGTCTATTATTTCAATAGTTACGGAGAAAAAGCGGACACAGATTGGCGATTTATTCCTAAACAAGTTCAAAGAATTTTAGATGAAGATGCTGGTAAATTAACTGAATTACTGAAAAATTCTGGTTATAAAATAGAACAAAATACCGTCCAATATCAAAAGTTTTCTCCTAAAATAACAACGTGCGGCAGGTGGGTCGTGTTGTTTCTTTCATTAATGGAGAACAAGGATTTTGATTTAGATGACTTTGAGGATTTTGTTGATGATTATAAGAAGGATAATCATATTAAAAATACAGATTTGGTTAGCAGAAGAAAGGTTACTACCTCAACTTGATAATGGTTTTAAACAAATGAAGTTAATTAAAGAAAGTCAGCATTTTCAAATTATTCCTAATAAAGATACTGAACGAAATATTCATTACGTCACAGGAGCAAGTGGTTCAGGAAAAAGTTATTGGACGAAAAATTACTTGGCGGAATACCATAGAATTTATCCAAAAAGAAGCGTTTATTTATTCTCTGCTCTAAATGAAGATAAGACATTAGACAAATTAAAGTATATTAAGCGTATCAAATTAGAAGGTGATTTTTTAACTGATACGATTGATGTTGAAATTTTTAAAGATGCGATGGTTGTGTTTGATGATACTGATACAATTGATAATAAATTTTTGCGTCAAAAGGTTTATAGCATTTTAGGTCAGGTTTTACAAACTGGAAGACATTTTAATATTGATTGTGTTTATACCAGTCATCTTGCTACTGATAAGAATAATACTAAATTAATTCTTGCTGAAACTCACTCCGTAACAATCTTTCCAACAGGTTTAGGCGGTAGGTCTATTAAATATTTATTAGAACAATATTTTGGTCTATCAAAAAATCAAATACAAAAGATTAGAAAATTAAAAAGTAGGTGGGTTACAATTGTAAAATCATATCCTATGTGTGTATTTAGTGAAAAGGAATGCTATTTACTAAATTGTGATGACGACATTTGATTATACTTAAATATTTAACATTAAGTCAAATATTTAAAAAATAAAGAATTGTTCCTTAAACGACTGGTGGATATATGTAGTTAACTGGTCTGTTAGTTACGAACCCTGCGATATTGTTATAAATACCCCCTTGTGTAGTTAATAGGTCAGGCACAGGGTCATACACAGGTGGTAATGGAGCAGGTGGGGGTGGAGTGCCGTGTTGAACTACGGTCACTTGTCCTAAATCAATATATGAGACTTTACCAGTTACAACATATGAGGGGTCAGCATTAATAGACCATTTACCCATATATACTATCTCGTTTGAAATATAATCAGCATTAGCAGTTAAATATAAATCTAATGTTCTTGTAGTATCTACAACGATAATAAATGATATTGGAAGGGATACATTTGTTGTCGCCATAGTTTGAGTTGAATTTATAGAAGTCCAGTGTGACGCTGTTGAATAAATATTTTGTCCCCCCATTTTACAACCAATCTCCCAAGAATTTAAAAATGTATCGGGTGTTGTCCCTACTCCACCATTTGGTATAGCATTTATTGCTAAATTACAACTAATGTGGTATGCGTGTCCTGTATTGAAATTTGAACCTAATGGAACTACTACTATTTGATTATCTGTTAATGGTGTATATGGAATAACAGTAGTCCAGTCTGCTGTTTGTAATGTATCACTTGCGGGGTTAGGTTCAAACACACCACCTGCCGTAAAATGTAATGATTTGGGTTCAATTGCTGTATCAGTTATATTTACTAAACTCATCTTATTTAATATATAAAGAGATTTTTATTTATTAATTTTTTTTTTATTTATCCAATTTTTATTAATTGAATTACTCCACCTGTTGCTAATTGATATTCCCAACTAACACCACCTGAAATAGATGAGACATTTGTTTGTAATGTAAATGTGTTTCCAACAGTTAAATTGTTCCATAGAAATGTTCCTGTTTTATCAATAGACCTAATCATATTGGAGTTATATGTGGTTGATACATTAAAATCAAATATTGAACCTTGAATTTCAATACCAGTAGTTGTATCTAAACAATTTATCTGTATATTAGTCATAGCATCATTATCAGGAGTAAAGACTTGAACTTTGAAATGAACCATATAAACACCAATAGGGGTTGGGTCTGTTACTTGTAATGCTGTGAAAACACCTTGTGTAATTAGTGCGATTGGTGGAATATCGTAATAGTCTAAATTGGTTGGATTTAAACCTTGTGTTTGACTTGTTCCATCTTCAAATGTTAATTTATTAACAAATATATCGGTATCGGTTAAATTTACTAAACTCATTCTTATTTAATATATAAAGAGATTTTTATTTATTAAAACAAAAAATTTAATTTGCTAATTGTACCCAATTAAAATTATACGAACATTCAAATGTTTCAGTAGGGTCGTATCCTATTGCGGTTAAACCAAATTCAATAGTATTTAAAGCACCCAATCCACCATCTGGATAATATAAAAATGTAATTGTATCTCCCCAACTATCTGGAACAGTAGCATCATAGGGGGTGATGAAAATAATTTCTTGATTAGTTTGAATTCCAATATTTAACTGTTCTAAACCTACCGTTGGAGAACTAATATTTAACGAAGCATTACCAGTTGATGGTGGTATCGGCAAACCATTTGTTGTTTCAATTCCAAAGGACATACTTACCATATAAGCAAAACCACCACCACCAAATACATTTGGAGATGCTATAAAAGCAGGATTTACCGCAGGAGAAACCGCAATTGAATTAGAAAAAGTTTGAAATCCGCCTGTTGTAATTGGAGGAGCAACCCCTCCTGATTGTGCTGTGGTTTGGACTATTCCACTACCATATATTTCTACTGATTTTACAAGTATATCACCGCCTTGAATATTAACTAAACTCATTTTATAATATATAAAGAGATTTTTATTTACATCACCGATTTTAAAAATGATTTTGTTTCATTATTTACTATTTTTTGAAAATAAGTTATTAAATGTTCTGCTAAATTCTCTGCTTCATCTACGTCTTCTATTTCATTTATTGCTTCAAAAACACTATCTTTAATGTCTATTGTGAAGACTTTTGCTATTTGGGTTTTAATAAATTGAAAGTTGTTATAGATGATTTCAAAATCTAATTTTCTAAAATCTTGCGTTATTGCTAATAAGAGTAGTTCAAGACTTGATTTAACTTGATATAATGCTCCTGTTTGTGAATTTAAAAAGTCAATTATTTTATTTATCTTTTTCTTGTTCTTTTTATCTCCATCTGCTATTAATAACGATAGTAAACGCTTTAATGCCTTAAATGAGTTGGTTTTACTGAATTTAATAATGTCGTATTCTAATGATTTTTGAAAATCTTTACTATTAAAATCTTCTTTGACGATATTATTTTTCTTACCTATCTTGATAATGTAATTTTCACTTACTTCTGCTAATTGATTACCTACTAATATGATAAGGTCTATTTTCATTATCGTCTTGTCTAATAAACAGTCTTTGAAATAACGCTTTTCACCATCAAAAAGGGTCTTGTATCCTTTCATTATATCATCATAGTCCCATCTCAAAATAAATAAATCCTTAATATATTTGACTTGGTCTGTCTCATTTAAACCTAAAATGGTCTTCCTTTGTGCGTCTGTTATTAAGGGGTTCTTCAAATATTCTTTAATTGATTGAGTTGAATAATCGCCAATATATTCAAAGCGTTTATCGTATCCACATTTAAAATCTGTTATAATAATGTTGTTTGATGCTTTTGTTTTAATGAACTGCTCTTTAAAATATTTGGTTAGTTTATCCAAATAATCTAAATTGTCTCCCTTGATAGAGGTTGAAACATCGTAATCATTAGCGTACCTCATATTACGATAAGCATTAGAACCTATGATTTTATAACGTCCTTGAACGCTAAATACTGTAATAGGTTTAACAATATTTGTGTCTATCATTTCTATTGTTTTTGGAATTAAATTACTCATTTGAAATATATAATATATAAATATAATAAACTAATACATTTATATGAATAGTATTGAAATTTTAGAAGTTATAGCGTGTAATGATGATGATTTTAAATTTAGGGTTCTGTTAAACCATTACGGGTCTAAAAAATCTATCTACTTTGGTAGTTTAACTGATACATTTTTTATTGAAAATGGCGACAAAGATTTAAAAAAAGGTTGGATTGATAAAAAAATGAATGTTCTAAATAATAGACATATTATTGATGAACTACGCATCTGTCCTTTTTTATTTGAATACTTTATTTTATTTGGTGATAGTAATAATATAATTGATAATATTATTTCATTTAATAAACAGTTATTAAATAAATATCAGTCTGTTCCAGTTTGGTTATACTTTGATTAATTAAAAAGATTTTGGTGGTGTGTATCTGCGTTTTCTTGGTGGTGATGCTGGTATTTTTTTATTTTTAGTAGGTGTATCTATTATAGTAGGTGTTATAGTAGGTGTTATTGGTGATGGTAGAGGTATTGGTGATGGTGATGGTGATGGTGAACGTATTGGTGATGGTGAAAGTCTTGGTGGTGAAAGTCTTGGTGGTGATGGAGGGTGGTATTGTCCGTGTTTATCTGTATATGAACCATCTGCTTCTGTGTAATAAACATCTTCAATCCAATCATCTGCGTCTTCTGCCTCTTCTCGTTCTCGTTTTTCTTTTTGACTTTCGTAAATATCATTAACCATACCACCGTGTAAAACATTATTATAAAAGTTTGCTCTTTTAAGGGTTTTATCAGTATAATTTTGAGGGTTTTTAAGTATCATAGAAGCAAATTCGTGTAAATCATTAATTGGAGAGTGTTTATTTTTTAATTTAAATCTCTTAAATTGTTTCGTAAATGAACCCCAGTTGATGTCTTCCCAATCAATTGTATCATCACTACCACCTATCATAGGATAACGACCTATAATATGAGTTTGATTTCTTTGTAGATGTTTAAAATCACGAGTTATTCTAACCATAGTATAATATAGGTGGGGATTTTAATATTGTTAAATCATTTTTTTTTGGTTTTTTTATTTTTTTATCTGCTTCCCAAAATTGAGTAGCAAATAATTCTAATGTCTTATTATCCGTTCCATATTTGTAGTGAGATACATATTTATCCCCCCATTCGTCTTCACAGATTTCAATATATTTACATTCAGGTAGATTACACATTATATATTGTCTAAACATTTGTTTATTTACAAATTTTTTAATTTAAGTCGGTTGATTTAAATTAAAATTAATAAGTCAAAAAGGGGTTTTTTTAAAAAGGGGTTTATTTTCATTATTTTTATTAAACCCCTTTTTCAAGAGATAATTAGACGACTTATTAAATTTAATTTAATTCACCTTAACAAATTTAATTTAAGTCAAATTGTTGTTTTCAAAAAAAGGGGTTTAACTTTAATAAACCCCCTTTTCAAAAAATAAACCCCCGCAATTAAACCCCTTTATTTTTCAATTATTCCTGACTTTTGACCCTTTTTGACCCTTTTTTACTCTCTTTTACTCAATATATCTATAATAATCATTAAAAATGATGAAAAATGATAGAAAAAGGGTTAAAGGGGTTTATAAAGGGGTTTATTTGTTTATAATGGTAGTAGTACAAATAATAGGGTTTATAAAAATAATAATAATAATAGTGTTCTCTATATATCTACGGAGAGTGTAAACTTTAAAAACCCCCTATAAAAACCCTAATAAACCCCTTTTTTGAAAACAACAATTTGACTTAAATTAAATTTGTTAAGGAGATTTAATTAAAATATTTATTCTTCTTCTTCTTCGCCTTCTTCGTCTTCTCCATATTTTCTAACAAACCCAGTATAATAGGGTTTAGAATGAGATTGATATGTTCCTATTTGATGATATTTCTTCATATTTCTGCTAAATTTGTTTTTCGTATCATAGTTGTGTCTATAATTATTATCCTTTAAATATTGCTTGTAATGTGTTAAGAATTCATCACACGAGGTTCTCGCATTTTTCTTTTCATCTTTATCCATCTTCTTTTCATTCCAGTCAACTATTTTATAATGCCTTTTGATAAAATCACCCAAATAGTCTTTAAAATTATCTTCTTCGTAATCCTTAATTGCTGTTTTCATTTCATCAGTTAAATCGCTGTCCTTAATACAGGTTATTATTTTACCTTGTTTCATTATATAAGTAAATAGTAAATCTAATTTGCCTAACATTTTGGTTTCAAAATTCGGGTCTATTTCAAATACATTATTCATAGGAACAACTACCATTCTTTTCATTATAGCAGGTTCAACTTCAAAATGAGGCATTTTATTAGTTAAAGCACACAGGTTAGTTGTTGGAATAATTGTTTTATTACCGTTAAATAAACCTCTATAATCCATAGGGTCTCCCCCTGATATTTTTTTAACATTAGTAGTGTTTAATTCATCAATTTCTTTTAATTCTGTAATGTATCCTAACAAAGTAGTCTGTAATTTTGCTAATTCAGTATTAATAGAAGAACTACCACCCTTCTTTTGAATAAGCACATCATTACTAATAATATCCATCGCTTTACCAAATATTCTATTCAATAATTTAAATAAGAGAGATTTACCATTAGAACCATCGCCTGTAAAGAAGAATATATTACGAAATGTTACTCCTGAAAAGATTGATTTAAATATAGTAACCATTATTTGTTTCGTTCCATCATTATTATTGAATAATGCCTTAAAATAGTCGTCCATTTCAGTCATTTCTTCATCACTAATTGTTTCTTTAAAATCAACATCACAATAATAATTAAATTTATCATCAATAGTGCGGTCTGTTTTTTCAAGCGTAGAAGTATTAAACATTTTATTATTTTTGATAGGTATTAAATAATTATTTACTTTATTCATTCCTTTTTCAAAATCTTCGTCCATCACTTTATTGGTTATTAATTTAGACACTCCATTAAGTTTACCACTTGATTGTAAAGATGTGATGGTTTTAGTGATACTTTTACATTCGTCCAGCACTAATGAATACTCATCACTTTTTTTATCCAAAGTTGATGAATACCAAGTTCTTTTAATAGAATAATTCTTAAAACGATTTATAATATCTTCTAATTTATTTTGAATTTTATAAGAACCATCAATAGGTTTCCAAAATCTTTCACCATTAATCCAATCATTAAATTCGTGGAACAATTTATTTTTAGATGATACACATTTATAATTGTCTCCAAATAATTCAATAAATAGATTTGCTACTAACAATTCAGTTCCTTCAACACAAGCATCTTTAAATATACGCTTCGTCTTTGAATTAAATTTTAAACGAATTTTAAGGTATTCGTCAGGGTCGCCACGTTTAGCAATTCCCCAAATATATTCTTTGGTTGCCTTACCATTAGATTTAGCACAGTCCCATATTTTATTGAAATATTCCTCCTCTTGATATAATGGACTTCGTTTAGTCATCTCCAAAGCAACAGGTTTGAACTTATCGCCCATAGAATGAAACGCCCACACAAGTTTAGTCCAAGTAGGATATTTATTAATGTCTTTCATATCAATTATATTAACATATCCTAAATATTCTTCAACGTCTTCTGTTATTTCACGTGCTGAAAGTGGTAGATTTGTAATGCTTGATGGTGATGGTGATTTAGCAATTGGAAGTTCTAATTTTAATAATTCTGTTTTTGATTTATTAGATAATTCAAATGATTTACCTTTTGTTTGAACTGATAATGCTTTAAAATTTGTAAAGAAGTTTGCTTCATTCCTAACATCTTCTTCAACCTCACAAAATTCATTATCTGTTCCATCAAGCGTCATTATTTTTTTATTAGTCAATTTGTAAGGGTCACACTTCGGTTTTTGAGACCCGAATAGTTGTGCGTTAGTTGCTCCCGTAGATAGTCCCTTATCAAAGACATCATCATTTTCATTTGTAAGCGGTAGTTGTCCCATTAATTCAATAACATTTTTATTCTTCATTATTTGTTGTCTTAATTTAAGTTGAAGTTTTCTCGGCATTTCAATATCAAATATAATATGTAATCCGTCCTTATAAATGTTGCCGCCGCTGGAAGTCTCAAATACATATCCATCATCACGTTCCATTACATATATTTCAAAAGCATCGCCATCATTAAAGTTATAAATTTGTTGTAATTCAATAATATATTCGTAAATTAATTCGTTAACCCATTCTTTGGTGTGATGTCGTTTTCCTCCTTCCGCATCATATCTAAAATCAAGGTCAATATAAATTTTCCCTTCATCTTCATTCTGCTTTTCAGTCAAAGTGTTGATTACTCCACAAGTAAAGACACTATTGAAATAAAGGGTGTAAAATTCTTCTAATTTATCTTGTGGAATGTGATATTTACCCCCATATATTTTAGGTTTGAACCCAACATCAGTAGGAATGCGTGTGTGTGTCGTTAATGTTTTTTTATCTGTTTTTTGAATTAAATGTTTCAAGAGGAAGGTTTCTAATTTTGAATTCATCTTATATATATACTTAATATTATTTTTTTAAGTTGTTTTAAACTAATTAATTAAAGAATTCCTAAATGTTTTAAAAGTTTTTGATTTATTTTTTAATAGTTAAGTAAATCTTAAATATTAAAATCTGTTTCAATTTTATAGTTAATTTTTTTTTGTTTGTGCTTTAAATATATTTCTAAAAATCAAATTCAATTTTTTACATTATTCAAGTTTTCCTAAATCCCCCACAAAATATTAATGCTTAAATTGTTAGGACTATAAGGGTCATTACGCCATTTGCCTTTGATTTTAGTAGCACGTGATAAATACATTTCTCTTCGTTTTACGTCCTTGTGTTTAGTAAAATCTTCATATCCAACCCCCCCAAAATGTATCCATTTACCATCAGGGTTTTTAACCATATATTTTTTATCTTTACGAGTGCTAAATTTAATATCCACATTCTTACCTAAATAAGATAGGGCGTTGTGTAGCACCCTTTCGGGGTTACTGTATAGTGATAAGTTGTTATTCATTTTACATTACACAGACATTATTAAATTATTCAAGTTTTCCTAAATGATTAGAAATGTTTTTTTTGATTTCATTAATTGCTTCTAATTCACCAAATTTGCTAATATATTCATCAACAAGTTCAGCATTATATTTTTGTTTCAATCTCTTGATTTTAGCAGTTAATAACATTTTTGATTTATTTTCTTTATAAAACAACGCACAATCAGCACGGCGTTTTTCCCTTGTTTCAGGTTTCAAAGTTTGAGTAAATTTATCGGTAGTTTTCATTATATATATTAATAACATTATTTTTTTAAGTCCTTTTACTTATTAATTAATTAATAAATTAAAAAAAGGGGGCAGACTGACCTAATTTCTTTTAGAGACCCCCTCCCCCAAAAAAAAAAAAAAAAAATACTATACCACCTATACTTTATTTATACGTCAGTTTGAGTAGTATGCCCCCCTTTTCATTAAAAAGACTGTCTATTCCAATTAAAAAACCCTAAATTCGTTCTACCCATTTCAATTACAACATATCTACCGAACCATCGTTTATCATTCACAATTGTAAATTTTTGAATAAACCAATTTAGTGCCTTCATTTCGTCTAATCTTTTTGGAGTAAAAACATTTAATGACGATAGATTAATTAACCAAAAAATTCTATTTTTACAAATATCCATCGCTTTCATTTGAAAAGACCAAAATAATTTACGAGGAACGAAAGGGGGGTTAGAAATGATAGTATCAACTTCAACATCATCATAGGTTAAGAAGTCTCTACCTTCATTAATCTCACACCAACCTTTAATAACATTAGCAGGTAGATTGTCGTAAAATGCTCCATCACCTTTACAGGGTTCTAAAACTTTTTCACCTTGTTCCCAAGTAATATTATCTATTATATACTTCGCCATCACAGGGTTAGTCATCACAATAGATTTATCTTTTTCAACCTTTTTCGCTAATTTATCATCTTCATTAGATTTATATTCCCAAATTTTAGACATTCTATAAATTCTCTAAATATAAAAAAAAAGGATTTTAACCTTATTTAATTTACATTTATAATTCTAATCTAATCTAATCTAATCTAATCTAATCTAATCTAATCTAATCTAATCTAATTTTTAATTCCCATTATATATTTATAACTCATATCTCTGTTCTCTTTTTTTCTAAAAGCGTATATCATACCACTTACAAGAAACGTTCCATCGTCAAATGCTAAACCCATAGGGTCTAATTGTGGGTTTTTATCCATTTCGGTGTCTTGAAATACGAATGTATAAAATTGCTTACCTTGTATCATAGGGTCTCTATGATTTTTAGGGTTTATTAACCCCTCACCTTTTTTAACATATTTACGAAAGCGTTTCATTTCGGCAGTCCATTCTTCAATATTAAATATAGAATATCGTTTAAGACCGTGATGAAAGAATATACCAATATCGTCTTTGGTTTTAGTATCCAAGAAGTGTTTAAGTTCTTGTTGTTGGTGTGTTCTTGTGTATATAATACTCATTTTGTTATTGTTAATTTTGTTAATTTTGTTTTATTTGTGCTTTAAATATATTTCTAAAAAACAAATTCAATTTTTTACATTTTTGCGTTTTATAATTATCATCTTTTTAGTTTCAATTTTTTTTTAAACACACTTAAAAATCAAAAACTTAAAAAAAGTTGATTTAGCAAGTCCCCCAATAAAAAAATATTTTTAATTTACATTTATAATTCTAATCTAATCTAATCTAATTTTGCTAATCTAATTTTTTAATTCCCATTATATATTTATACTCTTCATCTGTTAATAAGTATTTAACCACCCTTTTCAAATTCTCTATTTTTTTAAAATGTAATTCATACGTATTCACTTTTCTATAAGTTTGGAACACAAAACAACACTCCTCCTCAAAATTTATTCTTTTCTCTATCCAAAATTTACAGCAAGATGTTTCCCTCTTGTTAGTATCAATAAGGTTTTTAATGTCTATAAGAAATTGGTTAGTTTGTTCTTTTGTAATCCAATAACTATCCATTTCACCAGTAGTACCAGCACAATCACTATTAAATTCAATTGTAGAGGATTTAGGTTCATTATAGATTTCACCGTATTGTTGTCTTGAAATTTGACGGTCAGTTAAGCACATTTTTATTAATTGTTAATTTTTTGTTAATTTTTGTTAATTTTTTTTAATTATTTATCAACTTTTTTAGTTTCAATTTTTAGTTTCAATTTTTTTTATTTTGTATGAAAAAACATCAAAACTGAAAAAAAAATGATTAGCAAGTCCCCCTCAAAATAAAAAAATATTTTTTAATGTTACATTTTATAATTCTAATCTAATCTAATTTTGCTAATGCGAACTTACCATCACCTCTTTGTCCTAATTCCCACCACACCTTAAATGTAAATACATTAAAATCTCCTCCTTCTTGTTTAATAACTAAATACTTTCGTTGATAATCTTTCACAAACATACATACATACCTCAAATCCATACCAATATTCAACATATCTCTTGTAGCGGTGTTACATCTTTCAATAAGTAATGTATCTTTGAGTGCTTCTTTTATTTTAGTCATTTTATTTTCAGTCATTTTTATTAATTGTTAATTTTTTGTTAATTTTTGGTTTTATAATTATCATCTTTTTAGTTTCAAATTTTAGTTTCAATTTTTTTTTAAACACACTTAAAAATCAAAAACTTAAAAAAAGTTGATTAGCAAGTCCCCCTCAAAATAAAAAAAGTTTTTTTTAATGTTACATTTATAATTCTAATTCTAATTCTAATCTAATCTAATCTAATATTTTTTACGACACAACGGACATTCATTCATTTTCTCTTTACAGGTTTTACATACGAGATGACCGCAAAGAGGTACAGCAGTCTGCTCCTTCGTCATCTCTTCCATACATACAGGACAGTCACACAATTTACCCACCTTATCATATAAATCCAAGAACATCTGCTTTAAATGTTCGTAATCAGGTTGAACTTCTATTACTCCTCTAATATTTTGAACTTGTTGTCTAAATTGGTTTCTATGGCGTTGTAAATCGTAAATAGCGTCTCGTTCAATAAAGTAGCATTTCCACCCTTGCTTTGATTTTGCTTCCAACGCCCATTTTTGTCCGTTAGTCATAGTAATTTGAGTATTAGCGTTTTGAGGCATTATAGTTTTTTATTTATTATTTTATATTTAAGTAGTTTTATTAAATCTGTTTCAATTTTATAGTTAATTTTGTTTTATTTGTGCTTTAAATATATTTCTAAAAATCAAATTCAATTTTTTACATTTTTATTTTAATTTTACATTTATAATTTTCTAATCTAATCTAATCTAATCTAATATATTATTCACATTCACCTTCTTCTACATATTCACCTTCTTCTACCCATTCACCTTCAACACATTCAAAGTATCCTTCCTCAAAATATCCAGTATCAAAGTTATCTTTAATATCAAGAACTTCTCCGTCAAAACTACTTTCAATATAAAAGCAGTTGTACCCTTCCCTATTAAAGTAATCTTCTGTGTTATTATTTTTAATAAATGAAGACAACATTTCGGTTGCTTCTTCATAGGTAGTTACCCTACATATTGTTTCACAATCACCAACATTACCTTTTAAATCATTATAGCAAACTTTTAGAGAGAATATTACACTTGGTGTTAAATCCCACTCGTCACGTTCATCTTTAATTCCTTCAATAATTTCAAACCATTCTTTTAAGAGGTTGGCGGTTTTTAAATACATACCTTCTCCACACGGTGATGCGTCGGTTGTTTCTAAAATATTATTTAATTGTTCTTTGATAGTGTCTATTTGTTCTAACCATTTTGTTTCATCACGGATTTTTTCTAATGAAGAAAACATTACACTTATTTTAACGAATTCTCGTTTAATAATTAAGCAATCTTTACATTTTCCAAATCCTTCTAAAACTATTTTTTTCATTTCTACTAATAGATTGGAGTAACAGTTTTTACACATTTTATTTATTTATTTATAAACTTACTTATTAATTTATTTTTAAGTTCTTTTTGTTTTAATAATTATTATAATAAATATTATAATAATTCAATTCAATTTTATTTATTTTGTATGAGATTTTGTTAATTTTGTTTAGTTTGTGCTTTAAATATATTTCTAAAAAACAAATTCAATTTTTTACATTTTTGGTTTAAATATATTTCTAAAAATCAAATTCAATTTTTTACATTTTTAATTAAATTTTTCATCAAAATTTTAATTAAAATTTTCATTTTTTTTCTAATTTTCGTTCCAAATTCTTTCGTTTATTACTTGCTAATGTTTGTTCTCTTTTTTTTGCCTTACGTTCTTCATCAGTAGTATACTTAAAAGGTCTGCCCTTCTTTGGTGCTGGTGCTGGTGCTGGTCTAACCATTATTGGAACACTAACAGGATTAATCACTCCCGTTTTAACAGGTGTTTTTCTCTTGAACGGATTTACAGGAGCAGCACGTGGTGCTACTCTAACAGGTAGAACAGCAGTCCTCCTTGCTTCATCTCGTAGTCTAATTGCTTCTCTCATTCTATCATTTTTAGCAGTCATAGAAGCAGCGGTTGATGATATTTGCTCCCGTGATAATGGTGCTGTTTTTGAACGGTGATATTCATTTCTCATTTCAGGCATAGAAACGGCACACATATACGAGACACCGTGTTTAGCACTCCAATTTCTAACAAATTCTACCCATCTATTAACCATTTTATTATATATTAATAAGATATAATAAATTCCCTAAATGGAACTAATTAATTAACAATAATGAGTTTTATTACCAAAATCAAATGTAAGTGATTGAGGAGGAACTGATTTTTTTGTTTTAATGTAATTAGTTGTTGCTGTGTTAATAGAAGTCCCCATCGCCTTCACATCTTCATTCATTTCTTTCATTACTCCGCTGTATTTATCAGTTAAATAAATATTACGAAGCATAGATACAGATACTCGTTTATCAAAAATCTTGTTAAGAATTCTTGTTATTTGATTAGAAGCATCTAACGGTGTTCCATCAACTTTAACTAAAAAAGGAACAGAAGATGAGACCTTTACCATCTGTTTTTTCAAAGGGTGATGTTTAAAATAAATGTCTAAAATAGTCATTAAATCATCAGGTATTTCATCAGTAATTTGTTTGTAAGTCCCAGCAGTTTTATAATTATTAAAAACAAACATTTTGTTAAATCTTTGTAAATAATTGTGCTGATTATCGGTATGAAGTTGTTTAACAATTAACATATCTAAATAATCAATAATCCTTCTTGGTGGTTGTAACACATACAAAGATAAAACAACTAACTCTAATAATTTATTAAATTCATCTTCATTAATCTTTTTTTTCTTATCAATAACATTTAAAATAGATTTTTTACCATCAAAAATTGCTAAAACATCTTCTTGACTAATCCAATTGTTGATTTGTTTTTCTGTTTTATTAGTATTGTTCTTTAATTCTTTGTTTAAATTCATCATCATATCGTAATAATATTTATAGGTTGACTGTTCTTTCTTGCCCTCTCGTCCTTTTAAAGCAGACACAATAGAGATTAAATAAGTCCTACGTGTATTATCAGTTTTAATTTCTGCTAATTTTTTATCAATATCATCAGTATCTAATAGAAATTTGATGTTAGTAATAACATTCTTATTGTTTAATTTTTTCAAATTACCATTATAAAGTTTCATAGAACTCTCGGTTAGATTAGGTTTGCTTGGATAAAGATTAAAGGCACTCATTATATAATCTATTTAGATAAAAAAATTCTAAATAGATTTAATTTAAATAATTAATAAATCTAAAATTAGATTTAAGTTGTTGAATATGTAACCTCAAAAGTAGCAGGGTTATATCTCATTACACCAACTCCTATTCCCAAAGCAACACCTCTTATAGGAGCGATGAAACAAGCAAAATTTCCGTTTGTATTAAGAGGAGTTGCTGAACCAAGTGCTGATAACACAATAGTATTACGATGTTGATTAATTATCCCAGCACTTGTTCCAATAGCAACGGCATCTGCCCCTTGAATACTTCGCCCAGCAGCAACACCAATAGCAATACTATTTTGACCTTGTAGTGTTTCCCCACATCGTGACCCAATAGCAATTCCAAAATTTTGCTGATTAACTGACCCAGCACGACCTCCAATAGCAATTGTATCACTTATAGCAACTCCAATAGAAGAACCAGCATCAGCACCAATTGCTACATTACGATTTAGACCTACACCTTCAACAAACATAGTATTTGTTACCTCAAATTGTCCTGTGGAAGGAACAAGAGTAAATGGATTTGTATTCATTATTTCGGTTGGTTGAATACCAAGACCATTAGTCATTACAGGATACATTACTGTTGGTGCGACTGTGTCTATACAATCAATTGTTGTTGGTGGATATGCCGACCCATTAATAGTTACTAAATCAATATTATTCACATTAACGATGTCTTGCCCTCCTCCATCATTTCCAACCCCCAATACTTGGTCTAAATTTTGACTGCCTCCACCAGCAACAGTATCTACATATAATTTATTTGTTAAATCATCATTAACCAAAGGAACGACAGCACTTTGTGGAAGAGTAGTAAATGTCTTTAAACCATTTGCTATTTGAGCGGTAGATAAGGTCATTATATCACTTGCCGAAGGAAGACTGTTAAATAACGCTAATAACCAATTATATTTAGTGTTTAAATTGTAAAAAGTTCCCGACATTCTATTATAATATACTATTAGATTTAAAATTTTAAATATTTACGTAATATATACAAAAATGGATACTAATGAATGGAGTATTGGTTCAATTAAATTATTAACAAAAATCAAACTCAACTGTATAACATTACATCGTTATTATCGTAAGGAACATTTACGTTACCATCGTAAAATCAAGTGGTTCAAATTACCCTTAATTGTCCTAAACAGTCTATCTGCGACATTTTCAATTGGTGCTGGTGGATATAACATAGAACAACACGTGATAAACGGGGTGATTTGTTCTATTGGAATAATAAACGGCATTATATCTGCTGTGGAATTACAACTCGGTATAGAACGAAAAGCAGAAGACGCCCTTATAGCGAGTAAAGACTTCTACATACTTGGTTGTGATATTTTGAAGGTCTTATCATTAGAACACGACGAAAGAGGGTGTGAGAGCATCTTATTTTTGAATGATATGTATTCTAAATATATTGAACTAATCAAGAATAATGATATAATAAATAAGTCTATAATAGATGAATTATTAGTTATAAATATGATTTCAAAAAGCGTCAAAGTACCACCATCTCCATTATCTTTTATTACGAGTAATAGCAGTAATAGTTTTACTGAAAAAGACGAAATGGAATTACAAATAATGAAAGAAGACTTATTAGATTTAGAAGCAATTAACGAACCTGTGAGTTCAAATAAAAAAAATAATTTATCCACAGATAATATAACAAATGTCTAACATTATTAAAGAATATAATAGGTTGATAAAAATGTCTGTTGAAATAACTAACCAAGACCAAGAATGCCGTGATGAAATGAATGAGATGAATGAAGACAAGAAAGATATGCTTAATAATTTTGTTGTTGAGATAATGAATGAAAAATCACAATTTAAGGTTTCAGTTGAAGCACACGTTAAAATAACTTGTGCCCTATTACGCATTAGAGATGTGTTTGGAGTGAGACACGCTAACAGAACTATAAGATATTGTGGATTGGAACAATTTGGTTGGGAGCAATACCCGATTGGATGATTTAGATTATTTACAATTAATAATCTAAATGTAATCTAACACATTTTAGATTGTTTTAATGCTATTTAAGGTTAAAGTCAGGAATAATTTTAAAATTATTACCGTAATCAATCTATTTTAGTGTTTTTTCTATCTAATTTAGCATTATTGGATTATTTTGGATTAGATTATTACAGTAAATAATCTAATTCTGCTTGTTATCTTAATTTTGAATTCTATTTGACTTTTGAAAAAGTGTGATGGATTATTTCAAGGTTCGTCGTTCGTCCTTTTTTTAAAGAATAAATCTTTTAAAGCAAAAATGTAAAAAATTGAATTTGTTTTTTAGAAATATATTTAAAGCACAAATAAAACAAATTAACAAATCTTTTAAAGAATAAAACAAAATTGAATTATTATTATTATAATAAATATTATACTAAATAGTAAATAAATTAATTGAATAACAAAATGACTACCACTTTAAAAAATATAATGAAACAAATTGAGATTGAGATTAATGTTGATGATGATGATATAGACAACCACCATATGCTCTTTAAATGGAACGATGAGAATAAAAAGGTTGATAAAATAATGAATAATGAATACAAGGGTGATTTAAACCAAATGAAGAAAAAATCTCTGCTTTGGATTGAAGAAATTAAAAAGATTGCTAAATGGAAGCAAGGAGAAATGCTTTGGATAAATACCAAGACATACGGCGACGGGCATTTTATTGCTTGGTGGAACACAGATGTTAACTGTCTTGGTAACTCTTGTGCTGATATAATTATTGAACCTACTGGTTATTGTGTAATGAGACATTTTAACCATTACTCCTCAAATGATGATAAAGAAAATAATATTACTTGGAAGGTGATGATAAGAGTTGATAGTGTTTATAATGATAATATTAGTAAGCAAATAAGCAAAATGAAAAATAAAAAATATTAGATTAGATTAGATTAGAATTATAAATGTAAATTAAAAAAAACTTTTTTTAAATCTTTTAAAGAATTAATCTTTTTTTAATAAGTTTTTTAAAATCTTTTAAAGAATAAAACAAAATTGAATTATTATTATTATAATAAATATTATACTAAATAGTAAATAAATTAA
>ERZ1046148.673-NODE-673-length-19545-cov-6.107901_pt1 | contig 19545 bp, 21 predicted proteins | sample MGYA00383090_ERZ1046148 | MGnify/ENA primary metagenome ERZ1046148 (study PRJEB29581, sample SAMEA5548360) | metagenome | biome: marine; feature: coastal; material: water | depth 25 m | study: Short-term variability in the microbial, nano- and picoplankton... | reverse complement strand
CGAGGTCTAGCCTAGGAGCAAAGGGCATGATAATGCCAAATGGCGTCGGCACTATTGATTCGGATTACCGTGGTGAATTACAAGTACTAGCCACCTGGATTGGCGAAGGTGATTGTATAACTTTAAACAAAGGAGAAAGAATTGCTCAATTGTTAATTGCACCCGTTCCCACAGTGGAGTTCATAGAAACATCTGTCGAGGAATTAGGAGACACCGAAAGAGGCGAAGGTGGTTTTGGCTCAAGTGGAAGGTTCTGAGGGATTTCATGCGCACTGTTACCATCAGGAATTTGGGGGTTACCCCGTACCAAGATGCTGAAAATATAATGCGTGAACTACAACTAAAAAGATTGAATGATGAAATCACAGACACACTCCTAATACTAGAACATGAAGAAGTTGTTACGATTGGCCCAAGAGCGCGTAATGATGGGATAAACGCCCCCGAAGGCTATCCTAGTGTCGCCGTCGACCGCGGAGGTGGTTTGACATGGCATGGATCGGGGCAGATGGTGTTCTATCCCATATTCAGATGGGATTTACCAGGCGAGGTTAATGTCGCCAAGATAATCTCTATCATTGAAGAATGGGTTATCTCAGCGTTAGAGAAATTATCAATTGATTCTTGCCGAGATGAAAGAATGCAAGGAGTTTGGGTCGAGGGGAAGAAGATCTGTTCAATAGGACTATCTTTTCGAAACTGGGTTTCTCGCCACGGTTTCACGATAAACCTCGACACTCCCGTAGGTAGAGTGGAAAATATGGCTGGTTGCGGACTAGAGGTTGCTACCACGACTTCCCTTGCACGACTCGGGCGGCACATAGAACCAGACAATATGCGCCTAGCGTTGCTTGAAACTATGCAGAAATCGATAGGACGTCACGCCATGGCCACTGACGAACCTTGAAAAACACTTGACAACCACAGAGGCTCATGTCACAGACTGTAGTAATCATATCAGGTGCAAGCGGCGCAGCTTATGGAGTACGTCTGGTTGAAATTCTCGGCGAGAGGTGTCGCTTGATAGTGACCGATGCTGGACGCTTGACATTAGCACATGAATGCTCAATGACTCCAGAGGAGTTGTCCGCCAATACAGGTGCAATTCTCGAAGCCAACGACGATATCGCAGCTCAAAGCGCATCGGGTTCAGCAGATATTGGTGCAGTAGTAATCTGTCCTGCAAGCGGCACTACTATTGGGAAAATCGCTGCAGGGATCTCCGATAACCTAGCGACTAGAAGTGCTATTGTCGCAATGAAGGAAAGAAGAAAACTAATCATAGTACCCCGTGAATCACCATATGCAACTGTGCATTTGGAAAATATGACAAAATTATCCAGATGGGACAGTATCATCATTCCTGCTTCCCCTGGATTCTACACATTACCAAAGACTATCGATGACTTAATCGATTTCATCATTGCAAGAATTCTCGACCACCTTGGAGAAGAAAACCAACTCTCGCCGCGTTGGCGAGGCGATGAATTATCTAATGCATGATACCTTGTGATTGATGAATGATGAGCATTAGGCCGCATCATGTCTGACGTGGAAGAGGAGTTGATTGAGGCGACCCTCGTTAGCACCATCTCTCTAAAAGAAAGATTACAGCAAATACCACCATATGCAATAGCTTTGGCTTTGGCCTTACTAGTATCTTCAGTAGGAGTAGTAGCATGGAGCTTGAATTTATTTACTGAGGATATTGAGTATAAACTGATTGATTATGATAAAAATGCAGTGCGTAATTTCGCTCAAAATCTAGTTGATCTCGGCCACCCTGAATGGGGAGGTCGTATGAGTGGAAGTCCGGAAGAACAGCTGACCAGTGAGTCTATCCTTGATAATTTTACCAAGATGGGTTATTCACCTAGCCTGGATATGTTTGATGTACCAATGTTCAATATAGTCAGTACTGAACCTACACTTTCTTATTGTATACCTGGGTCATTACCGATTAATGTAGCGCCATGTACTGGCGCAGATATCGGTGCTCAATTCCACACCTTCGAACATCGTGTCGATTATGTCATCCAAGGATATTCAGGCTCGATTGAGACTACTTATGCGCAGAATACGCCCCTAGTCGACCTTGGGAGAGTTACCGATGAAAATATTGATTGGGCTAGTGCTGAAGGTGCAATAATAGTAATTAGAGCAGGTAGAGATTCTTCAAACAATTCGATAGTGTGGGAAAATGGACCTGCAAACGGAGCATTAGGTGCAATTCAAATCAATGACGATAGTAATTGTAATACCTTGGTAAGTGGCGATTGTGTGCCCATCTTCAAAGGCGGAATCTATTCGCGCATAATCAATGCCAACCAAGGCTCTGTACCGACCGATTTTCCACTAATTACGATGTCTAAGAGTACAGGTGAGGAATTACTCGAGGCCTTTGCCAATGAAGATGCAAGAATCTCTTGGGACTTAGAAGTAGATAATGGCGGAGAACGTACTATAAGAGTGCCATGCGGGACTCATTACGGTAAAACCGAAGAGTTGTTAATAGTCGGTGCTCATCATGATACTGTTTACAATGGGCCAGGGGCAGTAGATGATACCAGTGGAACTGCTAGTGTTCTAGAGATGGCTCGGCAGTTCTCAACTATCATCAATCAGAGTGGACAAGCCGACCGTACAATCAAATTCTGCACGTGGGGAGGTGAAGAAGAAGGATTGTGGGGAAGTACTTCCTGGGTTGCATCTCGTGTCTCTGAACTCTCCGCAAATCTACGCTTATACGTAAATCTAGATATGAATCACGCTGACAAGGAATTTAGAGAAAATGGCCGCTTGACTCTCTTCATGAATTATGCAGATGACTATGAGCATGTGCAAGCAATTGCAGACCAATACTCAATGGAACAATCAGAAATATGGAACCGATATAGCGTTGTAGTCAAGAAAGTGGCTCACGAGGACATGGGGCGATCTAGTGACCATGCTGGATTTGTCTATGACCTAGATGATGGCGTACCGGGCCGTGCTGCTGTTTGCTACGGCAGTGGCAGTTGGGAATATCACACCTATCTCGATAATATGTCTCGCTTCAATGAGGAAAGTCTTGCGATTTCAGTCGTCATCTATGGGAGTTACATGCGTTATCTCGCATGGGATGATATGTGAGACAGGTTCAAGAGAGATAGGCCTAGCCAAGTATCATGACTGCAAGCGCACATGCGAGCCACATACTTGTTAAAGCCAAATCAGAAGCAATGAATATCGCAGAAAATGTGGTCAAGTTGAAGGATTTTCAGAAATACGCCCGCAAAAAATCAATATGTCCTTCAGCGCAAAAAGGTGGCGACTTGGGTACTTTTGGTAAAGGACAGATGGTCCGTGAATTTGAGAGTGCAGTCTGGTCGACTCCATTGAATACAGTTTCAAACCCAGTTAAGACACAATTCGGCTATCATCTGATTTGGGTCCATGAAAGAGAAGAGTGATACCATGACAACTCGCGTATGTCTTGAGTCTTATACCGTGATGGCAAAACATGGTGCTTTTGATCATGAGCATGAGAAAGAGCAACCATTCATCTTCTCCATCTGGGTAACCTTGTTTGAAGATGTTGAACAGGATGATTTATCGAAGACTGTTGATTATGGAGATTTACAAAGAACGGTTGTCAAAAATGTAGTCGAGGCGAAGCCGGTGCGATTGATGGAAACTCTAGCAGCAAACATCATCGATGAGATATCAAAGAATCCGCTAATAGAAATGATAGAGATTCGTATCGAAAAGCCTGATGCCCCTCTACCTTTCGAGGGTGGTCTGCCACTAGTAGAGAGAATTTGGACGCGATAATGAAATGCTAAAGCCAGCCTCGTCTGTCTGTGCCAGCACCTGACCGTGTATTCGTACCCTCGGTTATTGATAGCGAGAGTGGGACTATTGGCCTAGGTATATTCAGTAGCGAAGAAACCGCTTGGAATGTGCTTAGAGCATTCATAAAGAAGAGCCAAGTAATGCATTTAACAGAAGCGAGTGTAGTTGTTTGGGACGTAGATATTGTTGGCGAGAATGCTATGAATGTCCTCTCTCAAACCCACTGCCGCCAATGTCCAGTTTGTAAACGACAAACATTCTGGATGGATTTAGACGCATTTAGCGGACTATGCTATGGTGATGCCTGTGAGGCTTGGCTTGAGGAATCTAGTGCAGAGGATGGATTGATCAATTGTGGCTGGCCACCAACTAGATTCATGAAGCAAACCAAAAGCATTGAAGATGCATTGAATGAATTGGCAGCCATAGGTGCGGAAATCGAAGCAGCTGGTAATACACCTAAGGAAACAGAACGTGACTTACTCTATGGTGCGACCTTCGATAAAGCCTAGTTATGATTACATCGATGATAATGGAATTATGCCGATACCAATCATTCCATCGTGAAGCAATTGACGCGCTCTTTCGCAAATTGCAAAATTAAATTCATCTACAACATCATCTACTATCACTGGATTATCTCGATAGAAGGAATTGAAAGAAGATGCTAATTCAAGTAAGTGATTAGCATATAGATGAGGCTTTGATTCACTAAGAGAGCGGTTTAATGCATCTTCACCTAACTCTATTGTACGCAACAATTCAATTGTGGACTCATTTATCGAAGAAGGGATTTTACAATCAGTGCTATTGCGACCTACTCTACGTGCTATAGAACATGCTCTTGTATGGCTGTACATTATGAATGGAGCCGAGTTACCTTCAAACGATAAAGCCTCATCCCAAGTAAAGGTAAACCCTTTCTCAGGACTAACCCTGATAATATTAAATCGAACTGCTGAAACACCGACTGCCTCTGCTATTTCCTGTATAGAATCATCATCGAGATCTGGACGTAAATCTCTAACCACCGCAGCAGCGTGACCCCTAGCTTCATCTAACAAATCATCCATGAAAACTACATTTCCTTTGCGAGTACTCATCTTACCTTCTGGTAATTTGATAAAGGCGTAAAATATGACATTCGGTGATTTTTCACCTAATTCCTCGAGTGCCATTCCTACTTGCTTTGATTGAAGTCGATGGTCTTCGCCAAGAACATTTAGCAAATCATACCCTTGCTGCCATTTCCACATATGGTAGGCTATATCGCGAGTCGCATAGAGACTGGAACCATCGCCACGGCGAAAGAAGAACTCGGTCTTACCTTTCAAACCGCGAGCCCCTAAATCTAAGAAATGGGCGCCATTATCGGCCGTTCCATGTATGTCTAGAGATTCGAGACCCTCCATGACACTGGCGACACTACCGTCAATGACAAAGACACTCTCACGGGTAAAAGAATCGAATTGAATACCCATTCTTGATAGGGTTTCCAACATTCCATCCAGTACCGGCTGATATGCATTCTCAAACGCTGACAATACAGAATCATCTCCTTCTTCACTATCATGAACCATCTTTCCAATCTCTTGGTCGATTTCTGGACGCTGTTCTCGCAAAGCTTGTGCTGCTTGATACCAACGTACTCGGGAATGATCTGCCTTCTCTTCCCATTTTGGATTGATATCATTCTTATCACCAAGTACTTCATCGACTTCTGCAGAACTCAAATTGGCTAGCGCCCAGGCGAGAATTGCAACTTGTTTACCCATATCATCGACATAATATTCTGCCCTGACATCATCGCCATTTAAGCGGAAAAGACGGACCATAGTGTCGCCTAAAATGGCATTACGTGCCCTTCCAACGTGGAATGGCCCATTTGGATTAGCAGAGGTATGTTCGATTAGAATTTTTTCTGTACCAATTTTTTCCTTACCTACAATCGCTCGCTCTGCTAGCCAGTTACCATCCGCTTTGAAATTTAGATAACCATTGGTAGCACTAACATCATATTTACTATCAAGGAGATTTACTAAATCTTGCGCCATATCGATTGGAGAACAGGACAATTGCTTTGCCAAAGGAAAACAAGGTAGTGTCAAATCACCTTGACTTCTCTCCCTACTTTTAGATAATAACTTGCGCCAAAGTTCACCACTAACGCCTAGGTTAGCAAGTGCTGACTCGAGGTCCTCCTCGATTATTACCTGAAAACTTTTCATTTGGAAACCTCACATCATCGGGTATCTTAGGATTGCTGCCATTCCGCCAAATCCAGCCATCAATTGAACACCTTCTTCGGTATCTGTTGAGATGAAGATTACTTCAGTTCTCGACTTTATCGCTATTTCAGTCAGTTGGTCAATCAACGAAATGCTAGAAATTTCAATGACATTCTCCCCTGATTCATCACATTTAGGACAATCTGGAAGTGGGTCCAACTTACCGACACTAACTTGCCATTCATGTTGACAAGAGGGACATTTAACCTCGCATATATTTTTTCTAAGACTTTCAGAAACGAGAAGTGTTGCCACTGCCCCTTTTTCTAGTGCTTGACGTATCATCATTTCACCATAGGTCGCCTTTGGCGCTGATTTTACTAATTCCTCAAGGAACCCATTCACCATCTTTCGTTCTTTATCGAGTTCGATTTCACCCATCATTGGACCAGCATTACCGACTAATTCACGTACGCCGCTCTCGTTTGAATATCCAACATCGAAAGTTGTCTTAGCAATTCTCTTTGCAATTTCATGATGAAAATAATCGTTTTTGACTACGAAATCTTTGGTCGCACCGGGACCACCGATGATGATTGCCTGGATATTCTCAATATTTGGCAACCAATATGCACAAGCATGTTCGGTTGCACGCTTGAAAAACTTGTGTGCAGCCTCTTCTATCAGGCGCTCGAATCTTTGTGCTGACTGGCCACCTTGGCGGTGTTTGCCCATGATATTCGATACCAAGTGCTCTTGGACGTGAATTCTCTTGCCGGATGCGATTCCAAATGCAGCTTCAGAACGATCTATTACAAACAGGCCATATGAACGGTTATCAACCAACATATCTTCTAATTGTGTTAATTCAAATTTAGAATCACAGCGGTAACGGAAAGAGATGAAGGGCTCAGGCGGGTCTGCAACTACGACATTCACCATACGACTCTTATTATTGCCAACTATGACTGAACCAACAAATAATGCTATTCCGTTTTCACCAGCACTATTGACTTTTGACAACGTTGAAATCGCTGATTCAATCGCACCCTGCACATTCTTACGAGTACCTTTGGATTTGATGTTAGCCGCTTGTCCATGCTCGTTTTGTAATAGTGACCTGGCATCACTCACCTTGCGGTCAGGTGGTATGATGATTGTTACCAACTCTGTACCAAAACCCTTCATTTCACGAAGGTCCTCAAGTGCGATTTTAAGACGCAGGCGCTTTGCTGCCTTCTCACTATCATCGCCCATCGCTGACTCCTCAGCCTTAGGGGGGTCAAGGGGGGCTCTTCAAGCCTTCCAAGCGGTAAGCATCATGAGGGGGGTGCGTACCACCTTAACCGATGACAGCGCACATCATCGCACTTGGCGGGTCCTTGCTCAGGCCTGAAGAGAAGGAAGAAAGAGCCGCATGGCTAGGTCAATTTCGCCAGATGATGGTTCACTTTGAAGGAAATGGTCGCCGCATCGCTTTAGTCGTAGGTGGAGGTTTACCTGCGAGAGAAGGTATAGAGTTAGCACGTAATGCAACCACTGATGCTGACAAATTAGATACAGTGGGAATTGCGGCAACACGCCTCAATGCTACGATTCTGCAGCAAATACTACTCGACATCGGCTGCGATGTCGCCCCTGAGATTCCAACCACAACACAGCGAGCTGCAGATCTACTAGACGAATATCACATCGTATTGATGGGGGGCACTGTCCCGGGACATACTACTGATGCTGTTGCTGTTTCTTTAGCGAGAGATAGTAGTGCTAGCCACGTAGTCATTGCAACCAATGTGTCCCATGTTTATTCGGATGACCCTAGAAGTAATCCTGATGCTGAAGCATTTACTATGATGAGTTTTTCAGAATTAGTCGAAATAACTGGAATCGAAAGAGCTGAACCTGGGGTAAGCGCAGTAATCGATCCGATTGCAGTAGGATTGGCACAATCGATGGCCATGCGAATTGCGGTCCTTGATGGAAGAGAATTATCTCGTTTGGAAGCAGCGATTGAAGGTAAAGAATTCGAAGGTACGATAATATCCTGAGGATGTGAGATAATGGTAGATGCAAAACAGATTAAAGATAAGGTCATGAAGAAGATAACTTCAGGCTATAAGCCAAGTGGATCAATTCCCGAACACCGTCATTGTCGCATGTGCAATGCAGTTATTTCTGTTAAAGCAGACCCTAGAATATGTAAAGATGAAGAATGTCTTGCTAAACTAGGTAAGAATGAAAAGAATGAGAAAATGATGCGTATAATGATGTTTGTATTCTTAGGCCTATTCGCACTACCTCTAATACTCAAGGTAGTAGGTCTTTGATTACTGTCGATGCCAACCTTCAGGTAAACTCATCGGGTCATCAATCATCTTAGAGCGACAGCGCCTAATCAATTCAAGACGCAGAGCATTAACTCCAATTTCATGAGTCACGGACATTGTAAGTTCACCAAGGTTGTCAATGAGCATCTCTAACTCAGGTTCTCCTTCACCATCCCATTCCGCTTCTGATTGCAAAACAGAATCCCAATTAGCAGGACGTGGCTCCATCAAATCAGCTTTAGATGTCACAGTGATTATTTCAACATCTCCTAGTAAACCCTCTACCTCGGACTTTAGATTCAACTGATCATCTATTGATAATCCACATTCTTCACTAGGATCGATTATGAATAAACAGATTGAACCGATGTGCTGTATTGCTGCAATTGCTTGCATTTCAATATCGTTACGCACTTCCATCTCCCGATCTAAAAGACCAGGAGTATCTACCATCTGATACTTCAAACGCCTGTGCTCAAAATGACCAACGTGCAATTGTTTAGTGGTAAATGGATAATGATTTACCTCCATGTTACCGCTAGATAGAGAAGAGATAAATGCAGATTTTCCTACATTTGGTGCACCACAGACAACAATTGTGGGGTGTAATTCATCAATTACTGGAAGTTTACGCAGGACCTGACGACTATCGTTTAACCACTGTAATGGTTTGTCAACACGACGCATTATCGAACTTATTCGCCCATATGCTTCTCTGCGAGCCTCATGCATAACCTCAGATCTACCACTTCTAGTGAGTTTACGGACATTCTGCCGTGAAATATTTCGAATCTGTTTTGCTGCCCAACCCAGTATGGACAATTGATGTCGATAATCATCACAACTAACACATGCATCGACCATCGCCACGTCAAAAATCGACATTTGGTCGAGACTTGGCCAAGTGCGCATAGTTTCATCAAGATATTCGGCCATAACATCGGCTGATGTTTGTACCATCCTCGTCAATTGCTTACGAACTCTGAAGATTTTGACTGGATCGTCTACTCGGTCCGCAGCCTTGCGTCCACGACTGAAAGCCTTGTCCAGAATCTCATCCATGGTGAGCACTGTTGGCAACTTACGCCAGTTGACATTCATGTGGGCACCAAGTCGTCCTCGCACATCCCTCTCTTCAATGAATAGGGCGCGAAGGCTTAGGAATGAGAAGCCCTGTGGATGGTATATGGCACGAAAGAAAACCGCCGTCGAATTACCTGATTGGGCTAATAAATTGTGGAAAGAATTAGGCTCACCTGAGTTGAAAAAGGTAGATTCAGTACACACAGGAGACCTCTTGAAAAGAAGACATGGCTTGCGCCGAGACGACTTAATCGAGGTAATGCTTGATGCTAGAGCTTTACCAAAGGGTGAGGACCACTGGTTGCGCGGTCGTCTTCTTTCAAGCGGCAAGACGACTATCGAAATTCTTGGCGCCGATGGCCGACACCACTATTTGGCTAGAGATGTCATCGTGCAAGTAATTCTTGTTGCTCATACTAGACCTGCTTATATCGACGATGATGAATTGTTATCATTTGAGAGAGCAGACCAAAAAAGGCGTAGTAATCTTCATGAAAAAGTTGAGAAAGAATCATCTGGAACCGCTGATTCACATCTTTGGGGCTGATTTTATGAGTTTAGCCGAGAGGGATTGCGTACCTAGTAAAAGTGACACTCCGCCTTTGACACTTCAAAAAGCGGTTGAATATCTTAGTGAGATTCCAGAATGGGATCTAATCGGTGCAGAAAGAATCGAACGTGATTTGTCATTTCCCAATTTTGCTCAAGCATTAGCATTTGTAAATGTCGCAGGAGATATTTGTGAACAAGAGAATCATCATGCGAACTTCGAATTAGGCTGGGGTAGAGTTGGAATACAGATTTGGACTCATGATATTAATGGCTTAACTGAATCAGATTTCATCCTCGCCGCAAAAATCGAAGAGGTTTGCTGATGGCACTTGATGCGAAAGGCCGTACTGAAGCTGGATATCGGATGCACGTCTTCGTTTGTGGCCATGAAAGGCCAGAAGGTTCTGCGCGCGGGTGTTGCATGAGCAATAATAGTCTCGATTTGATGAGAGAATTGAAAATCATGACAAAAGATGCAGGGATTAGTGATGTCAGGGTGCAGAAATCAGGATGCCTAGATTTTTGTGAAAACGGTCCTAGTTGTGTCATCTACCCGCAAGGAGAATGGTACAAACTTTCTAAGCAAGCATTGCCATCATTCCTTGACTATCTCAAAGGTGGTATAGCACCTATAGAACATGAGATGAAACTAGAATAATCAAAGTTTCACTGGACGAGTAGCACCGCATGCTTGACACTTGAGCAAAGTCACTCGGTCTTGTTTAATAAATACGGTATCAGGAGCGCTACACTGGCTGCATTTGACAAATGCGTTGACATAATTAACGATGGTCTTCTTGATTCTCTTTGGAGGGATTCGACCCTTAAAACGGGCTCTTGGCCCATCACGGCTACCACTTGTACCCAATTCATTGAGCATATACTGGTAGAAGTGATTATCGTCTCTTTCCATATGCTTGATGACCTCAATGAAATTTTGAAATATCGTATTAGAACCTTCGATCATTATCTTTGGTGCGGGTAAAGTCCATCTTGAACGATTAGAGATATCATCAGGAATTCTATCCCTCGCTCGCTCGAGAAGTACCTCGTAATCGAAGTCTGACATCATGTCAAGGGCGCAGCACACCTCATTTGAGGATTGCCCTTTTCCCCTATTAATCAACGAATCATTGATGTGGTCGACATACCTCGCTACTAACATGGAATCCATGCTAAGCATCGAGGAATTGCGCACGCTTTCATCCAGTTTGCGCAAAGAAGGATTAAACAGTCAGCAAATCGCTGATGAACTATCACTCTCACAAGACACCATTGCGTGGCTATTGGCAGGAACTAAGGATTTGGAAAAACCACACGACACTCGTATTGGATGGCGCACTATTGGTGTCAAGCCTAAACGAGTTGCTGCAGCGGCGATGATAATGGCTGATGTAGCAGATGAGGAAGTCGGAGCAGACAATATCGACACAGTAGTAGGCATTTCCATCAATGGAATATTATTCGCTCACGAAGTCGCTGACGAGCTAGGTTGTGAAGTTGCGATTCATCGCAATGTCGACGGGGGGCCAGGCAAAGGTGCCCTCTCAAATAAATACGGACAGGTGTCTGGAAAAGGCGTAATTATCGTCGATGATGTCCTATCAAGTGGTATGACTATGAGCAAAACAATCGGATTGATGAAAGACGCAGGTGCTGATGTCAAATTATGCCTTGTTTTAGTCAACAAGACCGCCAAAAACGAAATTGATGATGTACCATTGCGTGGAGTAATAAGAGCGGTTAACGTTTGAGGTGATTTCATGCACTGGAGTGAAGTAGCAGCGAATGCTTTGGCTGCTAAGGGAGATAAGCACATCATCGCCAGTGGAATTACTCCAAGTGGTGAATTTCATATTGGCCACTTACGTGAAATCCTAACAGGTGATATGATAACTAGAGCATGTAAGGAAAAAGGGATCGATGCTGAATTTGTATTCGTTATCGACTCAGCAGACCCTTTACGCAAAGTCTATTCATTTCTCTCATCTGAATATGAACGCTATATTGGGCACCCGCTAGCCAAGATTCCTGCCCCAGATGAAAACGGTAATCCATCTAGTGATGGACGTAGTTATGCTCAACATTTTCTTGAACCATTTCTTGAAGCGCTTGAACAGATAGATGTCAAACCAAGATTGATAGATAATTACCAATCATATGCAAATGGAGAGTATGCCAGCCGTATCAAAATAGCTTGTGAAAAAGCAGAAGATATCAGGGAGATCATCGAACGTGTGAGCGGACGTGAATTGTCCTCAGACTGGTATCCATACAACCCAATCGGGCATGACGGTTCTCTTGATGGAGTTGTTGTTGATGGTTTTGAGTGGCCCTTTGTCCATTGGAAGCAAGGGGGTAAAGCCGGTAAAAGTGATTTGAGAAAAGCCGAGGGGAAATTACCATGGCGTGTTGATTGGCCTGCACGATGGGGTTGGATTGGCGTAACTTGTGAACCATTTGGCAAAGATCACGGGACGGCTGGTGGATCTTATTCCACAGGCAGGGAGATTTCAGAATTATTTTCCGACCATCCACCTCACCCATTGACCTATGAATGGATATCACTCAAAGGAAAGGGGGCAATGTCATCCTCAACTGGTAATACCATCGGCCCATTAGAAGCACTAGCTTTGGTTCCTCCAGAAATTTTACGCTACCTAATCGCTCGTTCAAAACCAAATAAAGCCATTGATTTCGATACTGGAATGGGTCTAGTCAACCTTACAGATGAATTTGAGAGATTATCATCAAAAGATTTTGAAGCGATTGAACTTGAGGAATTATCTCGACGACAAAGAGTTAATTTCGAGGATGAAATTGGTGCGATGAAGATGTCACAAATCTCTCATAAAGCCCCCTCGAGCCTTACTTTTAGGCATCTAGCAATGCTTTGCCAAGTAAAAAGTGATGATGAAATAATCGAGGAATACGGGGAGGATATCGCAGAAAGATTGTCGCGAATGCATTACTGGATTGATAGTAAGCATTTCCCAGAAGAAATGCGTATTGTCATCCGTGACAGTCCTGCATCTGGGCTAGATAAAACATATCTCAAAACTCTAAGTGAGGCACTACAGACTTGTGAATGGCAAGTAGATACGATTGCAACAAGTATACCAAATAGTATCAAAGAGGCAGGACTTGATGTTAAAACCGCTTATTATACCCTATATCAAGCGATTTTGGGAAGGGACAAGGGTCCTAGATTAGCACCGATTATGGTAGAGGTTAATCGTGAACGTATTCTCGCTCTACTGAAGCAATAGATGCAAAAGGTGAGATAAAAAGCATATTGTCACCACCACCTTTCAAAAAGGAAAAGCATCAACATCACCCATGGGCGGCGTCTACTGTCCCGTTTGTGAAGCAGGTGTGGATGCTGTATCCAAATTCTGCCTCAGTTGCGGTAACGATTTGACACAAAACGGCCCGATTACAGCAACTGGTCACGATTTGAACCAATTAAAAGATGTCATTCGCATACGTGATGACCTATCGATGGCTGAAAAATTTGATTTGATTGCTAAGGTCGAAGAAGGGGCTAACCCAATACTTCTCGGTATTGCCGCACCTGCTGATGACGATGGCGATTATGATGTCGCAAATGCTGAAGTCGAAGTCCTAGAAGATAAGAAAATCCACATATTTGGCGAATCACTGGCTGCTAGCGCTGCAATGCGTGCGGTGGTACGTGGAACTGATGCATGGATGATGGTTCAAAGTGGTGATATCGATCTCGATGATGGATTATTCCATGATGCTATGAAACTAGGCATGGACGCAAGCACACACATCCACGATGTTGCTAGTGGTGAGCATGAAGGAGTTGACGCTGATGCAATGCGTGCAATACCTGTCCTCAAACCGCCAAAGAGAAGTTTCTGTCCAAAATGTGGCTCTGATATTCACGAAAGTACCATGTTACAGTGGCGAAAGTGGCGCGACAGTTCTGGTGATGTTGTTTCAATGCAATTGGAAGCAAGCATGCAAACATCATTACTACAAGTTGCTTCGCATTATCTCTCTTTAGTCGATGAATTAAAGAGTGAAATCGAAGGTAGGGTTTCAGATAGTGAAGTCGAGGAAAAACTAAGAGAGCGTATTGAAAAAGAAGTTCGCAAAGAATTAGAGGCGGAGTATGCTGGTCGTGAACCGAGTGATACAGCTGCGACTAGTACTGAGAAGCCTAAGAAGAAAGAAGCAGCAAAGCCTAAGCAAAAAGCAAAGCCAAAGACTAAGTCACAACCAAAGAAGAAAGGCGGCGGTATGTTCGCAGGTAAAACACCTAAACGTACTTTTGAAGGAGATCCAGCCGACAAGCCGGATTGGTTCTTAACAGAAGCCCTAGATACAATCTATGACCCACATGGCACAGGTAAAACCCTGAAACCAAAGACAATTGTTGCTCGCTCGTCAGAAGGAAATGTTCGCGTGCAAGATATTGTTAGGGATTATGCTGCACTCGGTCGCGAGGGACTTAATGAATTAACTACGACAAGCCCTCTAACCGATTATATCATAGCAGCATACGATTCCTGCTGATCAATAGTTGACTTTGAGTAGCATCGGCTCAAGGTCACATTCTTGACTGGCCTTAATCGCAGCTACTTCCATGCGTGCACCACTCATTGTGGTTACAAATGGAATATTCAACTCAACTGCTAATCTCCTCATCATATTGCCATCTCTAACTGCACCACCGCTAATTGTTGGGACATTGACGATAAATGAGACACTACCGTCACGCATTAGATCTAATGCATCTGGATGCTTTCTCTCTGCTATTCGGTAAACCGTTTCGACAACTACATCATCAGAACGTAGGAAATCAGCAGTTCCTGAAGTAGCATATAATTTGAAGCCGAGTGAAATCAAATCGTGAGCTACTTCACACAAACCTTCCTTCGCGCCGTCTCTAACTGTGAGATAGGCTGCACCACCAGTAGCAACCGGTACTTCAGTCGCTAATCTGGCTTTTAGATAGGCAACATCTGCGCGTAAATCACAGCCATAAACCTCACCTGTTGATTTCATTTCAGGACCAGGTGCTGGATCAAGACCCTGTAATTTAATGAAAGGAAATACTGGAGCCTTTACGCATACTTGTCCGCTTACTGCTTCAGGTACATCTTGCTCTGCTAACTTGATACCCAATGTGCAGCGAGCAGCGATTCGAGCCAATGGCAATCCTGTTGACTTTGCGACAAATGGTACTGTACGACTACTTCGAGGATTTACCTCGAGAACATACAATTTCGGCCCTTTTATGGCGAATTGAATATTATAGCAGCCGACTATACCTAATCCAAGACCTATTTTTCGAGTCTGTTCTTCAATAAGTTCAATCATATGAGGATCTATATTCTGAGTTGGAATAAAACATGTAGAATCACCAGAATGAATACCTGCCTCTTCAAGATGCTCCATCACTGCACCGACTAATACCTCATCACCATCACAAACAGCATCAACATCCAATTCGATAGCCTCGCCAAGATATTCATCGACCAACAAAGGCCGGTCACTAGCCAAGTATGCTTCGGCTAGATATGCATCCAACTGCTTTTGATTACCAAGGATTTCCATACCTCTACCTCCAAGAACATAAGATGGTCTAACCAAGACTGGGAAACCAATTCTCGCTGCTGATTTACGTAGATCGGCCGCGTTGGTGCAGGTTTCACCATCAGGCATCAACAAACCCGTGCGGGAAGCAAAAGATTCGAATCGCTCTCTATCACTGGCTTCATCGATGGCATCACAACTCGTTCCAAGCATCATTACGCCAAGAGAATCCATTTTCTCCATGCGGTTTTTCAACGGCAAAGCAACGTTAATCGCAGTCTGCCCTCCAAATTGTAAAAGAATTCCGTGAGCTTGCTCTCTCATCAAAACCTCAGTGACGTATTCAAGTGTTAGTGGCTCGAAATATAGACGATCAGAAGTATCAAAATCAGTCGAGACTGTCTCAGGATTATTGTTGATTAGTATCGAATCCATTCCAGCTTCTCGTATCGCCATTACCGCGTGTACACAGCCATAATCAAACTCAATTCCCTGGCCGATACGTATCGGTCCACTACCGAGAACAACTTGTCGTTTCTTCACACGAGATTCAATATCTGGAAGAGTATCTACTCCAAGTTCGCCACATGGTTCGTATGTTGAATAATAATAAGGGGTTTTTGCAGCAAATTCAGCAGCACAAGAATCTACCATTCGATATCGAGGATGAATACCAAGTGCGTGACGTCGACCCAATAATGCCTCTTCATCTCTCCCATAACCAAGGGAAGCAACTCCCGCAGCAGGGAAGTCACCCATTGCATCTGCGATATGAGCATCGCTAAATCCATGACTTTTCCATGCTAGTAATTCTTCAGCGTCTAGTGCGGCTATATCGCTAGGGAATGATCTTATCTGGTTCTCAATACGTGCTATATTTTCAAAACCATAGAGGAACCAACGAGTTATTCTAGTAATCTCGTGGACTTGTTCAACGGTCCAACCACGACGGAACGCCTCGATTAAGGCACCCATCCTCCTATCGGTTGCAATACGGAGCCAGTCGACTAAAACTCGGTCCGGTAGTTGTTCAGAAGCCCTAGTAAGCATGCCCTCACCATCAGACTCATCCGCTCGCGTAAGTGGCCTAGGATGAGCGCAACCCTGCTCTAAGCTCGACCAAGCTTTGAGAAAAGCCTCTTCGAAATTACGACCAATTGCCATTACTTCTCCAGTTGATTTCATCGAGGTCCCAAGTGTACGATCTGCAGTACGGAATTTGTCGAATGGCCAGCGTGGTATTTTTATGACACAATAATCCAATGTTGGCTCAAAAGCAGCCGTAGTTCCATCACCGGTTATCGGATTGGGTAATTCCCCAAGATTATAGCCTACTGCAATTTTTGCTGCCATCCTAGCAATTGGATAACCTGTTGCTTTACTTGCTAAAGCCGAAGAACGAGAAACTCGCGGATTGACTTCTATTACCCTAGATTCACCAGTAAACTGGTTGTAGGCAAATTGGACATTACAACCCCCTCTGATATCTAAAGCTCTTATCAGAGAAAGTGCTTGATCTCTTAGCATTTGGTGATCGCTATCTGAAAGTGATTGAATCGGTGCAATAACTACCGATTCACCAGTATGCACTCCCATTGGGTCAATATTTTCCATGGTGCATACAATGAGGCAGTTATCTTCGCTGTCCCGCATCACTTCGTACTCATATTCTTGCCAACCAAGAATTGATTCCTCAATCAGAACCTGACCAATATGTGAATTACGTAAACCAAGACTTGCTATCTCTACCAATTGACCAGTGTCGTAAGCAGTTCCTCCACCCAATCCCCCGAGAGTGAATGCTGGACGTATCAGCAATGGCCAAGTGCCAATCTCTTCAGCCGCTGCTAATATTTCCTCCATATTGTGACATGCACGTGCGTCAGATATCGACAAACCAATCGATTCACAGACTTCATTGAATAATTGGCGATCCTCCGCCTTATCGATTGCCGAAAGGTCTGAACCAATCAGTTCTACACCCAACTCGTCAAGTAAACCGTTGTGAGCCAATTCACTAGCAATATTCAATGCGGTTTGACCTCCCATTCCTGCCAAAAGTGCATCCGGCTTTTCCTTGCGCAAAATACTCTCAACAGTACTAGACAATAATGGTTCAATGTATACCTTATCAGCCATTTCTGGGTCGTTTTGTATTGTTGCAGGATTAGAATTAACCAAAATTACCTCGTATCCATCTTCTCTAAGTGCCCTAACTGCTTGCGAACCAGAGAAATCAAACTCCGCTGCTTGACCGATTTTTATTGGACCTGAGCCAAGTACCAATATCGAATTGATATCTTCTCTCCTAGGCATTCAATTCTCACCTCGGATGTATGAGTCAACCATGTCCTTGAATCGAGCAAATAGAGCATGAGCATCATGAGGACCAGGGCATGCTTCTGGATGAAATTGAACAGAAAATGCTGGTGCTCCGACTACGTCTAATCCCTCCACTGTTCTATCGTTAGCATTGACATATCTCACAACGACTTGGTTGCCATGTAGGTTCTCTACCTCTTGAGATTCTACTGCTAGCGGATGAGCTGCAAGCATACCTGCATCAGGGTCTGCTACAGCAAAACCATGATTTTGACTTGTTATCCAGACTTGACCATTTTGTAAATCTACGACGGGTTGGTTAGCACCGCGATGACCATAACGCATCTTGTATGTCTGCAAGCCACTAGATAATCCAAGCAATTGATGGCCGAGACAAATACCCATCACTGGTAGTTTTGCTTTTATCGCTTCAGCAAGACAATCCCTGGCTCTACTCGCCATTCCAGGATGAGCAGGGTCTCCCGGTCCATTTGAGCAGAATAGCGCTTGTGCCTCCAAATCTTCTATTGATTCAAATGCGATATCTGGTGGACACCATATGACTTCGAAATAGCGGCATAAACTACGTAAAATATTGAATTTTATTCCACAATCAAGTGCAGCGATACGCGGCAGCAAACGACCAAATTCATCAGATGCACCCGGGTTTAGTATCAATGCATCATTTACTGAAACAAGATCTACTAGGTCATCAAGTTCGGGAGAGCGCAACACTGCTAACCTTTCGCGTAGTGCCGCTTCATCATCAGCAGGGCCGAACACGCAGAGAACCGTGCCCAATTCTCTGACCCTTCGAGTTATCGACCTAGTGTCAACATTCTCAATCCCAGGTACGCCAAATGCTGCCAAAAACTGACCTACGCTGGCTATACTATCACGGTGATCTGGTTGTTTCATTGCACTTCGAACGACTACTCCCCTCGGCCAAACGCCACCGGATTCAGAACGTTTGTAATGGATACCGTAATTTCCAATCATCGGATAGGTGAAAGTTAGGACTTGACCTGCAAATGAAGGATCTGTTAGACTTTCTTGATATCCAGTCATCCCTGTCGTAAATACCAGTTCACCCTCGCCAATTCCTTTTGCTCCAAACAAAGTTCCCCGATAGATTGCACCATCTGCTAATAGCAAAATACCATCGCCATCTGCCTCTTCAAAATCAGGATTTTCCTGAAGTATTTCACAAGCCTCAGGCAGTAAAGGAACATGGCGAGTTGAAACACCATACTCCGTCATCGAAGTTCGTGGTCAGATAACTACCATAATCATTGGCCATCAAATCATGGTCAAAGAATGACTAATCATTCCTCTTCGCTTTCAAGTTCATGGACTATTTTTCCTTGGTTCGTACCTTCGATAATTAGTTTTGCTTCAGGGAATGAACGCTCGGCTGCACCGCCTCCAAACCATTCATCCATGAATAATGCAAGTGCTGCAACTTCTGAATGTGGCTGATTACCGACACCAATATTGTATTGGCAGGCCTTGAAAACCTCACCAGGAACTTTCGCGCCGCCGACCACTATTAACAGCGGCCGGTCACGACGGATTTTCGGAATAGCCTGACGATAAGGCTGACCATACATGGTAAGGTGAACAGCAACACC
>ERZ1046148.670-NODE-670-length-19654-cov-7.227614_pt1 | contig 19654 bp, 46 predicted proteins | sample MGYA00383090_ERZ1046148 | MGnify/ENA primary metagenome ERZ1046148 (study PRJEB29581, sample SAMEA5548360) | metagenome | biome: marine; feature: coastal; material: water | depth 25 m | study: Short-term variability in the microbial, nano- and picoplankton... | reverse complement strand
GATGTTTTTGTGTTACTAGTAATTCTATTTTCATATCTATTGTTTTAGTTTCTCTTTTATTTATTTTATCCATTTGTATTTAGCTCCTAAGTTCATTGGTATGAAAATTGCAGTGCGGCCTCCATCCAACACAACTCCACATCCGAGAGTTGGTTTTTTAGGAAAATGCTTACCATAGGAAAATGCCATATGGTGTACATCTATGCCACATCCGACATTCATGCCAAATATGATGTCATTACGAGAAGCCATGTAACTAACTCCTCCAAATGAATGTGAGTGTCCTATAACTGTAGATTGTCTGTTAGATATAGCTCTATTACGAGCTCCACTAACTCCAGAAGACCCTGTTCCATGAACATACAAAACATTATCTATTTCCCATTCCATCTGCCATTTCCATCCATCAGGAGCGTTCCATATTTCCTCATAAGTCTTTAGGTATCTTTTAGGTATACCAGCTGAGGTTGCTTGCCTAAAAGGTAGGGCTGAATGATTACCTACACAAACTTTAACGTCAGGAAAGGTTTTGTACCATCCCTCCATAGCTTTTTGTGCTTGTTCCGCTTCTCTAACAGCGTTAGGCATTTCTAAATCAGACTCATGATATGACAATGCTGCGTTATCACATTCATCTCCAATATGAATAATTTCTGAACACCCAAATCTATTAAATGTATCGTAAACGAAATCCTTGTAATCTGGATGACAGAAGGGCTCATGCGTGTCTCCTATTATACCCACGTTTGTAGTTCTTCTATGGTTGAGAATCAGGTCTTCCTCTTCAGGAGTTATCCTGATTCTCCTCCCATATTCTTTTTTATTTAACATATTCTTTAATTTACACAAATATATACATATTTATATCTGTTATTAATAATTGTTAATAACTTTATTTTTTACTTAAAGCCCTGTAATTTGCAGGTTTTTTATTCCAAGAATTGTTATACAGACCATCATCAGCTATCTTCTTAAAATTCTGGTGTCTATTTTTAGATAATCTATTTTGACTATCTCTATTAAAAGCGAATTTATTACATTTAGAACAAACTCCTACATCCGAAATTTTAACATCTAATTTCATGTTGGCGTTACAACATAAACTTTTTTTTTCTGACATCTTAAATTTAGACATAATTATCTTAAAGACATTTTTAACAATAATAAATAACCTATTACATCATCAAGAGTGTCTTCGGTTTTGTCGTTTATACCTTTGTTTTTTATTCTTGATAGTTTGTCATCTAACCTAGCGCATAAAGCTTCTGAAGAGTTTAGTTTACTGAATATTTGAGGTGGATTAAGAGCTGTGTTTCCATAATCTTTATTTTTTTTCTTTAATAAATCTGTAACTTCTTTGGTGACTACATCTAAAACACTAGAAAAATTATCGTTTACGCAACTTGTATTAGAGTTGTGAATATATCCCTCCATGTCATTTACATACGATTCTAATTCCTTAACATATTGATTTAAATCATCCTTTAACTGTTCTTGATTATCATTCAACTCATCTGATGTAGATGTTGGCACCCATCCATTCCTACCTTTTTCATGATAGTGTTTGCTATGAACTTCTTTTTTCTTTGTCATTTTGTAATATTTTAATTAATTGATTTTGACTGTATATTTCTCTATTATTTTTATTTAACTGTTTGTATTCAACAGGGTTAAACAATAATTTAACCTCTCTTATAATGTTATTTTTACCGTATTTAACAATCCACCTTGAATCTTCTTTAAATTTATTTTTTATTAAGTGATTTAAAAAACTCATATCTTTATTATTTTATTAGTTTCTATTCGTTTTCCTAAACCCTGGTTCGTTCCTAATAATAGTAGGCATTCCAGAGTTTTCTTCTGTTGTTATTTCTTCCATATAATCATCACAACACACAGCGTCTTTACATACTAATCTAGACTCTCTTAGACTCATTGTAAATTTAACTTTATATAGTTCTATTATTTGTTTACAATTTTTACAAAGAAATTTCATGACTTTATTATATGTTTTTTACCAATTTTACCTGTAACCATGCAAAGATATTTATTTTTTGTTGTAAAAACCCTTCTTCTACAGTTTTTATTATGAAAACCTAAAATATGTTTAATATAATTTAGTTTCTCTGTTAATTTTCTCATGATAGTATTTTAATTATTACCCCTGGGTTTTCTTTATCATATTCATATTTTTCAAATACTGGTAAAATCTCCTCACAATTATCATCTTTTATCCAGTTATATTTAACCATTAAATCCTGTACCGTTTGAGCTGGATTCAAATAATCAAATTTATGTTTTGTTCCTCTAATAAACTTTAGAGATAGTTTATAGGGTTTCTCCTTACCTTTTAAGGTTTTCTGGAAGTCTACCCTATATTTCATATAAAACTCCATAGTGTCCTTTATATAGGTTCTAGTAGCTTTTGAGTTAATTAACATTTTCCCAGTCCACTGCTTAGAATTCTTACTACTAGGTACGTTTCCTGGTATAAATATACTTTTATCCATAAATAATATCTAATAAGAAGTTTGCGTCTAGTTCTAATTCATTTGATAAATGTCTTATATGTTTTACCCTTAACATTGTGGGGTCTTTGAGATACTTTCTTGTAGTTTGCTCTGTTTGTCCTATTATATCAGATATATCTTGAACCCCTAAACCTTCCTCATTTAACATCTTGTGTAATGTTGAATAATGTTGTTTTAATTTATATACTACTTTCATTTCTTAAAATATTTTTTCTTAATTGTGTCCACTCCAAAGTATTGAGCGTATTTCTTTCTAGGTATTAATACTAATTCAGACCAGTTGTTATCTCCTCCTTTAACTACTTTTAAGTCTTGGATGTTTTCTTTAATAAATCTTTTTAGTTTATCACACTCCATCATCCATAAATTATTTAACGATATTTCTGGCATATAATAGACCCACCAGTCCGCTTTTGTAGTACTTATACCTGAAGGTTTGTCTCTGTATCTTATTTCAATAGCTATATTACCAGTATCATTTTCGTTATCAACATAATTATCTGTCTTAACTTCCATATAAAGATTCTTGTCAGATTTAGGAGAGTACATAACAATATCATAATCTTTATTATCTCCACTTTCATCACTAACTATAGTCATTCCGTTAATAGCCATGTATAAAGCCACTACTTTTTCCCCTTTATTACCAAACTTCAAATCTTTATTAAATTTTTTATTTAAATCCATTTTAATACGGTGTTAAGTCATCACTTATATTTACTAAACTATCTAAAGGATAAGTGTTGTTATGATTCAAAAATCTATTTGAAGGTCTATCGTACATTAATTTTACAGGAGCTCCAGTAGGTACACCTACGAGTTTCTGAAATTTAATTTTCTGAACATGTATATCAACATCTGTATCTCTGAAATCTTTAGGGTTAGGCCTATGAATTGTTATTATGTTATCTGCTTTATTATACCAGTTACTACCCCCAGCTATTCTATACGCTGTAGGTACTTCATTATCCATACCTCCTTTATCACTTCTCATTGTTATAGGATGAGCTATAACAATAAATTTAAGATGATAGTTTTTCGTAAATTTTCTTATTTTATTTAGTGTCTCAGCGACGTACAAGGCTTCTGAAATTCCATTCATATTGTGGTCTAACTGATTAAAGGGGTCAATAAGAACTCCTTTTATCCCCTTCCTTAATACAAGGTGTTTAAATCTATCAAGAACATTTGTTAAAGCAAAACTATCTTCTGGGTAAACAACAAAGAAATGTTTATTTACAAAAGCCATGCCTCTAGTGTATTCATTAATAGTCATTCTAAGGTCGGATTCTATATCTGAAGTTTTACCTATATACATCTCAACTAAAGTTTCGTATAACTCACCAATAGGATAGTTTTCTGGAGAAAAAACTCCCCACTTCCATCCATACATAATAGAGCTGTTTACCATTAACTGAAAACAAAAAGATGTTTTACCATGTCCAGGTATCCCTGTAAACACATCAAATTCTCCCATTCTAAATGTGTAGTGAGGGTCTAAATCAGGGTATCCAGAAGACAAACCTTTTACCTTACCATTATTGAAAGAGTCAATCATTAAACTCTCAACATCCGAAACAGAAAACACTCCGTCTACTGGATAGTCTCTAGCTTTATCATAACACTCTGTTAATTTCTCTTCACTATATTTAACTAATACATCATTAGCGTCCTTACATCCTTCAGGAAAGTCAATTATCATAATCCTCTCCTTACCTAATCTTCTAGCTAATTCTTCTAGCAACCTTCTACCATTAACATCATTATCTACAGCTATAAATATATTGTCCATAACATCAAAATACTTATGGCAATTATCAAGATATGAAAATTTAGATTCTACATTCTTAGCGTTAGGATTAGGAGCTCCATCAGGGACACTTACTGTTTCTGTTTTACCAATAACATCAAAAGATAATTTATCTATTTCTCCCTCAACAATAATACATGTGTTGGTATCTTTTATATCATCAAGACCATAAAATATTTTTTCAGCTCCAGATACTTGTTTAAAGTTTTTATCTCCATCTCTATATTTAACATTTATAAGTTCTCCATCTCTAAAATAATTAAAACATATACAATTTCTATTCTTTTGAACTTGAGGCATATAAACATTACACTCAGTAATATTGTTTTTATCTAGAATGTTTTTAGGAATTTTTCTACCTTCAAAATACTTTACGATTTTACTCGGTAAAGGTTTTTTACTTATAGGTTTAGGTTTGTGGTACTCTATATCTCTCATTAATTTATCTTTAATAACTCCAGACCAAGAGCAATGGTGACAGGTAAAAAGTCCTGTGATAGTGTTTATAGCAAGACAGGGTTCTTTTTTCTTTTTTCTTTCATGAGAGCATTTTGGACATACAGCCTTTATCTCTTCAGACCACCTACCTTTGTAAGTTATATTGTAATCGTATAATAACCTTTTGTCTATCACCCTTTAAACGCTTTGTCAAAATCTTTTTTAGTCATATTGTCGTAAGTCTTGTCGGACAAGTCCGAATCATTAATTAACTCATCATTCCAAGACTCATTTCGTAAATAAGTTTCAGGGTTTTTTCTGTATTTTTTATCAGGCTGAGCTTTTTTATATTCACCTATATAAGTAATCGCCTGTTCTTTTTTGTCTTTTGATAGTTTCTTCCAGAGAGCCTCACATTTAGGCTTTGATGTTTTCTTATCATAAGAGTCCCAGAACTCATCAAACCTATCAAGAGTACCCCACCTTTTCATAGCGTTTTTTAATCCACCAGCCTTCTTCTTATCTCTTACGGACATTCTTTTGATTAAACTATTTGACCAAAAGAATGACCCGTCAGAGTTAAAAAGATTAAATGAATCAATACAATCGTCTATAAATTCAGACAATTTTTCTGGAGATGTTTGCATTCTCTTAGATAGGACAGCTAAATATCCCTTATTGTTAAGGGGTAATTTATACTCTTCCTGCATTGATAGTGTCTCCACTATAATCCAGAAAAATCCATATCCTTCAGCACCATACACAGACATCATGATTTCTATATTCATATCGCTCCATGCGTCGGTGTCGTGAGTGAACCAATACGAGTTAGTTTTAGACATCTCCTCAGTGCTCATTTAGAATGGTAAATCATCATCAGAAGTTTCCTTAACAGTAGAGTTAGTTTTTTCGTTATCAAAAACAAATTCTTTACCGTTACCAAGATAGTTTTTATCATTCTTAGCTTCTCTCTCTTCTTTAGATTGAGATTGGAAAATGTAATGGGTGTTACCATACTGGTCTTCACCATCTCTGTTAGCTCCTACAGTTAAGTTAAGGTATTTACCTTTTTTACCTGCAATGATTTTACTCTTATCAATTTTATCCAAATTGATACTTAAATTAATAATACTCATGTTTATATAATTTTAATTCGCCTACTCTATTAGGTTTTCGGCTTACCCTTGTGATAATCTAATGTAAAACTTTTGTGTTATAATTTTACCTTGTCCTGATATTGAATACAAGGCTTTTGTTTTGTTTTTTCCACCCCCTCCTTGAATCATGTTTATTAACCCTATAGATTTAAGTCTTCTGACTCCTCTACTTACGGTTTCGCATCCAAAAGGTACATCTCTTATAGCTTCGTTAGTTGTAAACACCTCACAATGAGACGCATACAATAGTATAAAAAAGTAACTAAATTTTATATCATACTCGTAAGATATATCTTTTATTTCTCTTCTTAAATATTTTAGATTCATAATTTTTATAATAAAACTTCTTTACCTGTGGAGAAAACTTTTTCCCCATCTCCAGCACATATAAAACCCTCATCTTCATACATAAAATCGTTAATTTCTACCCATGTATTTGACTTTCTATATCTACCCTTTATATATATTCTCCCTCCTCTTTTTTCAATAGAGTCATGCTCCCATATTATATCTTTATTCCCTTCTATACCATACTTCAAATGAAGTTTCTTTCCTTTTTCAACATTCATAAACCAATGAACATCAATGTAGTTTCTTCTATTTATACATAACTCTTCACAAAGTTCGTCCACCTGTTCTTTTAAGTCTTGACTATATACCATTTCTACCTCAATTACCTTAACTCCATGTATAATAGTTGCGTGATTACTTATACTACCTCTAAAATCAAAGAAATCTTTAATTCCAATAAATGTAGATACTGTACCATGATACCTCATAATGTACATAGCTACTTGTCTAGCTAAGACTATAGTTCTCTTCCTGCTTCTTGAAAAGAACATACCTTCAGTTATACAATAATAGATGCAAACTTCAGCAACTATATTATAATTGTTTACTCTTCTCCTTTTTCTACTCATAATTCTCCTTTAAAATAATATTCGTTTACTTGTTTTTCTTTATCTATAAAATATTGCCTATACTTATCTAAAAGTACTATTAACTCTTCTCTACCATTATTCAAAAACTCATCAGAAGCTTTATATAGTCCAGTTCTGTGTGGTAGTTCTTTTTCTACTACAGCAAACCAAAATTCATCAGCTCCCATACCATCTATATAGAAAGCCGCTTGTCTATGATAACCATACTTATAAGCCGACCTTCTGAATACTTCAGGGCTAGAGTCTTGAGTTGTTTTAACATCAATTAAAATCTTAGAATCATCTGTATTGTAAACGCAATCAACTTTACCCTTACATTTAACTCCCAGCATTTCCCAAACATTAGCAATCTCATGTTTAGAATTTTCTATAAAATCATAAGATTTATCTGGAGTACATAATGATTTACGCATACTCACTATTTTGTTGTATTCAGACTCGGTAATGATAGTGATTCCTTCGTTCATCTTCTTAAACTCTTCCCAAACCTTACCCCTCCTAGCCTTGCCTTCAAATACAGATACTTCTTTAATAAACTTTTCTGGCTCCAATACAAAAGAATGAAACGCTTTACCAAAATTAAGAGCGGGGGTCTCCTCTTTGTGACCATCAAACATTCTTTGTAGATGTTGTGGAGATTTATTTAATAAAGATAACATACTATTACTAACAAATTCTTTGTCTGAATAATACAGGTTATCATCACTAAAATCTAATTCATGTTTTAATTTATCTTCAATATTCATTACACTAATGATTTATCTAATTTATCTTTCTGAATCTTAGTCATTTTATAATCTCCCATTCTCTCCTTAACCTTATCTCCCTTACCTTGTTTAATAGCTTCCATCATAAGACCAAATACCTCAGCAGTCATCTTAGTTCCTGGAGAATGTTTATCTTTCTTATCGGACTTGTCCGAAAACTGTTTGTTCATTTGAGATACATATCTATTATCATCCCATAATCCTAAGAATATATCAGCATTAAATCCTAATTTAGATAACCCTTTAGTTAGTGCGTCGGTAGATACTTTCTTATAACACTCATCATCTAATTTACCAGCCTTACTATGTGTAGAGATAGAAGAATTTATATTAAAAGAATGTTTACCTTCGGAGTCTTTCCACCAAAAATCAGCGGTATATCCAATCATACCCTCTATAGTAGGATTAAAAAACTCATTCTCAATACCCCATCCCTTACCAATAGCTCCAAACTGTTCGGTAGCAGACATAACTTGAGATTGAGCATTAACACTTGTAAACTTACGACCAAAACCTACCTGTTTGGTATATTTTGGATTTGTTTTTTCAACTGCTTTCCACAGTTTAAGATTTTCTTTGTTCATAATTTTTTAATTTAATTTAATAAAAAGTGGGGAGTCAACTAGGCACAAGTACTATGGATATAACAACTAAGCCTTGTGGTCGTTACCGATACCACTCTCCCCACTTATTTCTTTTATCTTACCTTCTAATTGTTTTATTTTAACTACTAGGTTACGACTTTTTTCTTTTTCTTCTTGATAGCAGAAATACCATAATTTTGATTCGTAATTAGAGTCTCTTGAAAAGATTTCTTCTTGATGTCTTATGTGTTCTTCTGAATTTATTCCCATAACTTATGTTTTAATTTATTTACAAATATATGTAAACTTATTAGTATATAGTCAACTGTTTTAATTAATTATCCAAATTGTTAATAACTTTTTGTTGTGTTCATGAAATCTAGGAAGTCATCTATAACATCTTGGGGTACATCATTGTTTATTGAAATCTCTTCCTTCATTGTTTCTATTAACACTTTTTGTTGAATCTTTTGTAATAGAGGTGGATTATTTATACAGTACATTAAAGATACCATAACATTTCTTATGTTTGCACAGTGTAGGGTAAACGCATCTACACCCATCATTTCTAACCATTTTTCGTTATCATCTTCAACATCTTTTTCTATTAACTTATTACCTACTGCTTTTGTTGCTGATTCTAACTCATAGACAGCGACATCCATAGCTACCATTAAGTCATTGAGAGCTACTTCTAATTTTTTAATCTTTTTTGAATCTTTTTTACTTAGTTTTTTCATGGTGATAGTATTTAATTTATATATGTATGTATGTATGTATAGTAATAGGAACCTAATAGGAACCTAATGGGTACCCATTAATAGCTAACAACTGCTTACTGTTATTATAAGTAAGAAACAAGCTATTGTATCTATTAAAAATTCTTCTGTTTCGCTATTCATCCTTATCAATTCTGTGGTCTATGTCTTTTTCTATTTGAGATGAAGCGTACAATCCTGTAATAACCCCTATAATGTAGACTACTATTAATATTACTATTTCCATAATTATTTATTTAATTGATTAATATATTCTTGAGTATTTTTTAATTCCATAATGTGATTTTCTAAATAATACATTTTTGTTTTCATAGATAAATTTTTATCCGCCTCTCCACTGAATTTTGTTTCGTAAAGTTCTTTGACTTGGTTAAGAGGAGTGTTTGTTTTCGCTCCTATAATAAAGAGCCATGAGCTTTCATTCATTTTGATTTTCATAATTTTATTTAATGATTAGTAAAAGACTAAGGGCAGGGAACTGAGTACATTGTTAGATTATTAATCGGTTGTTTCCAGAACTGCTTAGATATACCCTTAGTTTCGGACTATTAGTCCTCATCAGTTTTACTTTTAATTATTATCTAATTTATCTATTACCCAGAATATAAATCTGAACATTAGATAAATACTTATTATTACTATTACTAACATCATACTCCTTTTTTCGTATTATATTTTTTATTATATTCTTCTTTAGACATCCTTACAGCGTCAAATTCTTTTATCATTTTATGTTTAGAGTATTTTTCCCAACATTCTTCGCATAATGAATTAAAGGAGCCATCCTCCACTTCATTAGACTGACACATTTTACACCATTTTATATCTGTTTTGTCGTTTATAGGGTTATTAGGGTGTTGGTCCCAGTAATTATCACTCATGATAGTGATTTATACTGACGCTACTGCCGCTTGTTCCACCGCAATATCTCCATTCTCATCAAAGCTACCCATTACATCTTCCTCTTCATTCTCTATTACTCTAAACTCCTTATCAATACATCTAATAATATCATCTACCATACTATCTTTCTCATTAAAGGTTAGATAACTTAACTCAACTTTGTTGTCGTATTCCATAGACATTTCGTATTCAAAGTCATTTTCACTAAAAGATATATCTGATACAGCATCTCTAATAGTGTCTTGTAGTAATTCGTAAACATTTTCACTCATGGTCGGTTTGTTTACATCTCTCAATGATTTCTGAGCGGTTGATAATTCATTGTTTAACTCTTGGATTTTCCCTTCTAATCCACTTACTTGTGCTTCTAATGTTTCTTGTGTTTTCATTTTACTTAATTTTAATTTACCTACTCTAATCAGTTTTCGGCTTCCCTGTGTTATATTTTTAATTTTAATTGATATTGATTATCTAATTTATATTTTACTTCTTTATACAATTCCTTTATTTGTTTTGATGTTAATTCATGGCAAATACAGCTATGTAATTTACTCCTTATAAATTCATTATCTGTAAGAGACTCTACTATCTCCCTACTCATGTCTATTGGACTCATCTTTGTTTAATTCTTTAATAATTAAATCTCTTAATTGTTTTCTTATAATGGAGTTATATATCCATTTGTCTAACATCTCATCTATTTCTTCCATATTCTTTTTCTAAATTTTTTATCCTCTATGTATAGTTTTACAGACTCGTTTACTAGATGTTGAAACGTAATATCATCTTTAATACAAAGTATCTTAAATTCTTTATGTATTTCTCTATCTACATTAACTGATGTTAATTGTGTGTTTCTAACATGTTTCCATCTTACATTTATTGGTCTCATAATATTATAGATTTAGAAATTGTATTATGGAGAATATCAACCCCCCAAATATAATTGTAGTAAACGATATACAAAATAGATAATAAACAGCTATACCTAATTTTTTAGTACTTGATTTCATAGTTTTATTTGTTTTTTATTGACTCTATAAATATTACTCCCTGCATACCTAATAAGATACCGAGTAATAAAAATATTACTTCTTGCTCCGTCATTGTATTTATTTTATGTTATAAAATTCCATATTATTTCTTTATTATCTCCGCTTCTTTGTCTGCTTGTCTATCCATTTCTATTCCTAATTCTTTTTTACTCATTTTCATTTTAGGATTTATCCCGTTTTCAATATGAGTTTCTGTAAGACTTGATACATACATACCAAATACAAGTCCTAGTCCAAATGTAATTATTGTTATCATTTTATTTGTTTTATATTAGTAATTGATTTCATTCCTGTTATTTAGTTTTATATTTTCCTATTTCTCCCTTATGAGGCCTTTGAGCCCCATAAGCCTTTGTTCTTTTGTCCTTATAATAATATTTCTTCTTTGGAGTATATTTTTTATTTTCGGACATCCCCACTCCAAATTGCATAATAAAAGAGTCGTATTCAGTCATGATAGTGATTTATAATTTGTCGGACTTGTCCGATATTAAATGTTCTGCATATCCACTAACTCTAGGTAAGAAACATTCATCTTTACTAATAAGTCCTCCCATATCATGCATAAGCGTAATCCGTATATCCATCCTGTTTAAGTCCATTCTTCTGGAGAATAAAATAAACCCTAGAAAATCATCATGATATTCAGGATGGGAGTATATAGCTTTAATCATATCCCATTTGTAGTTTTTACTATTGTAAAATTCAGGTACATACTCTTTGTATATATCCATAATTTCCATTACTTTGTCTTTTGTGCCGTGTATTACAACTGTTTCCATAGTTATTTATTTTTAATTAATAATTTATTTTAATCGTGATGTATTCCCCAATCAACTTCTTCATCAGTATAATTATCTGTTTCTTCTCCCATTATTTTACTACCCCATATATCAAAATTTTTCCATATCTCCCATTTTTCATCATCTGTTTTAGCTTCTTTTAGTTCTCTCCAAATTTCATCTGAGCAAGAGTAATATGTTTCTTCTTCAATAGTTTGTTTTGTTTTATAAACTAATACTTTTGTTTCCATAGTTATTTAATTTTTAGATTATAGTATTCTCCCATAGGGCTATCATGGTGGGATATTCTTACCTCATACTCTCCATCTTTTACTTTCTCCATCTTATAAGTTAAATCACATTCAGGAGCAATCTCTCTAAATACATCAATAGTGTCCATGATAGTGAATTGTTTCTCTCCACTTCTATTTCTCCATCCCATATTACTACTCTCTACATGTACATCTTTACCTATATGCTGAGTAAATTCTTCTTCCAAAGCTTCTTGAAAATATACCCATACATAATCAGATATAAATTCATCTCCCCAAAAATAGTCCTCTATCTCTTTGTCGGATACGGAATCAACATCTCTCTCTTCATCCCATAATTTACTTACAAGAAATTCTTGTTTATCATTCTTAAAAAATTCTATCTCATTACTGATGTAGTTTCCCACATCATACTCTGCTACAAATTCATTTGTTTCCATAGTTATTTAGTTTTTCGTTTGCATGTAATATTCCACTCATTACCGAAAGCCATTCTGTATTCATGCACTAATCTTATAGCTTCCATTTTAGTTTTTGCGTAGTCTATAACCTCAACCTCGTTGAACTTATACACTCCTAGTATTTCGTATTCCATTTTATTTAATTTAAGTTTATATTATTTATATCTAGTTTTTATTAGGTAGTTAATAAAGAAATAAGTTTCTCTATTTTTTTCAGATGTTAGTTCTATGTTGTTAGCAATTTCTTTTAGATAATGATTATCTAGTTTCAACAGCCAATTTACTTTAGGCAAATCTATTACTAATTCTTTTGTGTTATCTCTTAGGTAGTCTAATTGTTCTGTATTCATTTTATATTATTTATTGTCGGACTTGTCCGATATGATAGTGATTAATTAATAGCAAATCCATCTGCATGCTTAGAGTAGTTTTTATGATACACTCTTATTATATCTTTTTCTTCTATACATTTATAATCTTTTAGTTTTTCTTTTGTATCTTCTATATCTCCTACATAAAAGGCTTCATAGTTGCATAATTCCCTTAGTATAATTTTATCCTTACCATTCTCTTCTATATCTTTATTTATACTATCTGTATATATTTTATGTAGAGTATCTACAACCTCTTGAGCGTTGTATTTTGGGCAATACATCCCACCACCTAAAGAAGTTATTGTATTATCTTTATTTATATTGTGTTTTTGCATACCCTCCTTAAATTGCTCATTTGAGAAAGCAAAAAATACTTGCTTTTCTTCAAATAATTTAGTTTGTTTTGACTCCATGTAATCGCTTAGATATTTCATTTTATTTGTTTTTAGTTATTAAATTGTCGGACTTGTCCGATTGACTTTGTTTTATTATTGAAGCGTTTATATAATACAAGATACACTAATTATTAAGACTGCCAAATATTCCTAAAAAAGTTGTTAAGAAGTTGCTAACAATCGTTTCATGATAGTGATTTAGATTCTAGATATTCTTCTTTAGTGCATCTATTACCAGCAAACATATCATGCCTGCTTTTATAATAAATAGTATTATCTTTTTCTGTAATACCATCTCCACCACACCAATACTTAGTAGATGTTTTATATTCATATTTTCTTATCTCATCATGTAAGTATTGCATCCAATCGTAGTAATCCATTTTTACATTTACTTTTGTTTTATCAAAATCAAATATAATTGATTCAAAATCTACATCATAATGTAATTTTATTTTTACATTCATAGGTTGCAATTCTTTTTGTCGGACTTGTCCGAAAAGTTTCATAAATAGTTTTTTCATTTTATTATTGTTTTAATGTTAATTGCTTTATATAATTCTGCTGATATATCTTCTGAGAATACTTTATATCCTCTTTTTTCAGTGTATTCTTTTGCTTCTTTAAATGTATTAAATCCAACATATATTCTCTGTATTTCACAACCTTTAATTGTATATACATTCCACTCAAAGCCATCTAATACATTAGTTGTGTTATCCCATTCATTCAGTAAGTTAATCCATGCATGTGGATGTGAACGTAGTTCTATAAATGCTTCTTTCATCTTATTAAATTTATTTGATTAGTATTCTAGTTATATATAAAAATACATCATTGCCAACATTAAAGCAATGTATGCAAACGATAATATTATCAATATATATTTTGTTATTTTTATAAATATTCTCATATTAAATTTATTTGTCGGACTTGTCCGATTACTTATTTTTGTACTCCTGATACGCCATAAATTCCCTATCTAGCCTTAATTTTTGGCTTGGTTTTGCGTTCTTACTTACCTTATTTGATAGTGGAGAGCTTGAATTTTGAATAGTTTTATAGTATATTTCACTCAAAATATGCTCATATTCTCCGTATTTGTTGCGATATACTACATATAAACGCCCGTTTCTTCTATAATGATGCTGATTTTTTTGCCCAGCGTTTTTCAATTTGCGTCCTCGCCAAATCCCGACTAGACCCACATGTGATGATAGTAATTCGCGGATACAATTTTTATATATATTATCCATAAATTTAATATTGAATTTAAGAAGGAAGGAGGAACTTTTCCCCCTTCCTAGTGGTATACGTTAGAAACTTTCTGTTAGCTTGCTAGAGCTATTAGAATATCCTCCTTTTGTACGTCTGTTAAGGAGTCCTTCATTCTTTTGATGTGGTTCATCAGTAAATCAAACTTATCCGATTCGCTCGCCGTGTTATCCTCCCATTTGTAAAAGATATGCTCGCCTTTCTTTTGTAGTGCTACCTTTAGAGGCTTCATATCAGGATAAACAAACTGTCCGTCCGCGCCTTTTTCTTTACTCATTGACTTACTCACTCTTTTAATGGTACGCTGTAAAGTGTTGAGCCTCTGAGATTTGGAAGTTTCCTTGATGTAAAGGTATAAAGCTGAGCCCGTTAGCAAATCCCTGTTTTGTAATAAGGCATCTTTAACTTGCTCGGTTAGCTTCGTGCTACTGTTGTTTACTGTTGCTAGTACCTTACAAAAATTTAGTACTTCTTTTGCTTCTTTTGATACTTGCACTTTGTCGGACTTGTCCGACGCTTTTGGTGTTGCTGCTTTTACTGTTTTTTTCATACTTGATAATTTTAGTTATAGAGATAAATTGTTTATCCCTTTTATAAAACAAAGATAAGCATTCCTATTAACATACGCACTATTATACCAATGTTTATTTGTCTTAGTATAGTAAGTTATTAACAAGTTATTAACAATCATATGAGTGTTCGTACTATATAAAAATAAATAATATATACTATTAAAATATAATAAAGTTATTAACAATAGGATAATTTAGAATAGTTCTTAATAGTGGGGAGGTTGTTCCGTTCCTCCGACCAACTAATAATAGTTCGGTATATGTCGGCGGCTTGGGTCGTTCGGTATGTCTAACGGGCACTAGTTCGGACTTGTCCGACAGTGTTAAGAGGTACCCGGTAGAATAGTTTCGTTTTGGTATTAGAAAATAAAATTGTGTGTGTGTGTATTATCCCCAACCTCCGTATATCTCACTTTTTTTTTCGTACCCACCCATTTTCAGAAAAAGGGTACCCACAATATATATATGTATATATGTATATATGTATATATAGCATTGGGTTGGTAATGGGAACCCATTGGGTACCTATAATTACCTACCCTGTCCTCTGTATTTTTTCTTGTAACTGTTTTGACCTCTGGATGCGTTTTTTGAGTGTACGCCAGGTCTTTTTTTACGTTTACTACCTCTGTGTATAAAAGATGATTGAGCCATTGTTTATGATTTTAAATGACCCTTATTAACGTAAGGTTGATTTTTGATAGTTGATTTTAAATAGTCTCCTGATTCTTTATTTAGCCCACCAGACTCTACTTGTTGATTAATTTTCTTTATTTGTGTCTCTACATGTTGTCCATGCATTGTGTCTACATGTTTCTGTATATTATCTAGTCTTTGTTCAAGACCCGCTGTACGACCCTTATTTGAGTCTACATTTCTTAATTTACCTTTTATATGACTCATTTTATTTATGTTCTTTTACCTGTACTAGAAGATTTTCTCCCAGATGGATAGTTGTGTGAAACACCCTTCTTTCTTCCACCTTCTCCTTTTTTACCTCTATTACTACTCTTCTTTCTACATACTAAGTTAGAAGGGCTATTGTTTCTAGCGTTACCATCCTTATGGTGAACCTCAGAACCAGGAGGGCATTTCTTTTTTCTATTAGCGGCATTCCTAGATGCTCTATCCTTTTTTGATTTAGTAGAAGATTGGAATTTTTTATATTCTGCTTTATAATCTCTAGCCATTATTTTTTACATTTACAAGGTTTCCCTTTACATCTAGGGCATGCTTTATTACATCCGCAACCCATTACTTCTTTTTTTTATAAGGTTTGCCCTTTTTTAACTTTTTACCTTTTGTAGCTGGTTTTGTGTATTTCATAATATTTTATTTTGGTTTTCTTATAGATTTATATAGTTAATAAGTACAAATATACTAAAAAATTTATTAACAACATAGTTTAAGTTAATTTTTATTACTATATTTGTTTAAAATTTAATTTAATAACAATGGATAAAGAAGAAGAAAAAAACCCTACATTGGTTGATAAAGGATTTAATTTAGCTAAATCTTTATTAAGATATGCTACTGAAGGATTCCCTAATGTTTCTCAAGACATATACGAAAAAAGAATGTTGATATGTAATAGTTGTGAATCATTAAATAAGAAAAAAGCTATATGTAAATTGTGTGGTTGTCATGTTGAGTATAAGGGAAGAATGGAAACAGAGTCTTGTCCATCAAAAAAATGGTGAGATGATAGAACAAGGGTTAATAAGAAAAGTAATAGTTACTGCTGGAGATAGAGATATAACATATGTAAAAGGTCAAACTATTGCTGGTGGAACAATAAAAATAGTGGATATAACATTTGATTCAGAATACGCAGAACACTTTGGGGAGGGTAGATATAATATCTACGTCATACCAAATAATAATAAATACGTTAGATTATGGAAATCTATCCCTTCCAATAAGTGTGTACCAGAATATGAGTTATCAATAGAACCTCAATTAAAATGAAAATAAAACCATTAGGAGATTTTGTTTATGTGGAGATAGAAAAAGAAGAAGAGAACACTCATACTTTATCTAATGGAGTTCAGATATACTTAGATACTAGTTACGATAGATATGTAAACGCTAGACAATACGGTACTGTTAAATATATTTCTGTTAATATACAAAAAAGAGTTGATGACGGGATAAAACTTAAAGAAGTAGATAAAGTTTATTTTCACCATCATGTTATAGATGAAAGGATGACTAGTGAATTTGGTGGAGAAAATATATATAAAGTTCATTATGACCAATTATATTGTTTCGTTAGAGATAATGAAATATCTATGTTACAAGATTATGTATTTGTAGAACCTATACAACTAGAAGATAAAATAGGTAATATTTATATTGAATCTAAAGAGTCAGTGAAAAGAGGTAAGGTAAAACATGCTAATAAATTCTCTAAAGAAGATGGATTTAAGAATGGTGACGAAATATTATTTATTAAAAACGCTAATTACGATATGAATATTGAAGGAGAAAAATTATTTAGAATGAAAAATTCTGAAATATTAGCTTTAACGGAAGGATTAGAATGAGTGATTTAGAAAAAACAGACGTTCAGATATATATAGAAAAAACATTGAGGGAGTTAGCAGACGCAGCTAAAGAAGGTATATCAACATTAATAGCAGACGTTAAACGACCTATAGCTGATGATGTAGCGGACGAAAGACGTAAGTCAGCGTTAGAGTCAAAGAAGAAGGCTTTTATGGATGCTCAAGAGATGTTATCTGCATTAGCTGGATTAGAAAATAAAATTACAGGTAATCATACTGAGAAAGAAAATGATACGGATAATAACTTTAAAGGAGGATTCTCTGAGAAATACGCCATAAAAAAATGATAGAAGAAATAGCTAAAATGCAAAAAGAAGAAGAAATAATATATAATTCAATGTTTTGTACTTATATGATTTTAACTAAACAATCTACAGTTGAAGATTTGTTTGAATCAGGTAATGATTTTGGTATTATGTTTAATCCAGATGAATTTGATAAATTAACAACAAAGAAAATAATAGACTTAATTGATTACCTTATAGACTTCTTTGTTGAAGTAGAAGAGTATGAAAAGTGTCAAGATTTAGTTGACGCTAAAAAACTATACGTTAAAAAGAAAAAGAAATCTAAGAGTAAAAAAAAGGGGACATAAAATCCCCTTTTTTATTATACATACTTAAACTATCCTTTTTTCCAGTATCCATATTCTAGAATACAACTAGCGGTATCAGCTCTCGCTTCTAATCCTACCGAATCGTTTACAGCGAAGAAAGCAAATTCTCCAGGACCTACTCTAGCGTATTGTACACTATCTGTAGTTTGAAGAATAACGAAATTAGTTGAATCTAAATTTTTACAGTAAAAATAGAATACTCCGCTTACCGCGTCGTCTACTAATTCTTGGTTATCAACTGTTGTTATAGTTTTTCTAGATAACCCTACACTAGGTTCAGTTGTTGTTAGAGTGTCTGTCACTGTAATACTTAAAGTATCAGAAGTAACGTCACTGCTTGTTAATGTTAATGTTGGTGTTAATGTTGCCATTTTTTCTAATTTTTTAAGTTAATAATTATGTTGTTAATGCTGATTCAGTTCTAGTTAAAGCTGTAGTAACTGTTTCATCTAAAGCTAAAGTATCATAACCATGTTTACCAGTTCCCTTCATTATGATTTGACATTTGTCTGTACCTAAAGCTGTTCCGTCAGCTGATAATTCACCAGCAACTGAATCACGACCAGAAACAATATTCTTAAGTCTAAGTATTCCAGAAACAGAAGTATCAGGAAAAGCAACTATTCTTGAGTTTACTGTTAATGTTGCAAAATCAGCAAGTCCAGTTTTACCTCCTAAATGATTAGTAAAAGAAGTCATTAATCCATCTAACGAAGTTTCTATATCTAATATATCTACATGAGCAGAATCTACACCTGCACAATTATTATTAGATTTATCATACCAAGTAGCCCAGTCATCTGCAGAAGCTATACTTCCTGAAACAGGAACTGCTAATCCTTCATAAGACATTATGACTCTATCAAGATTAATCATTAAGTTAATTTCTGTAATAGTGTCAGCATCATAAGACACACCATTTAATCCGTTAACCTCAACTGCTCTTAATTGTCCAGACTTAGAAGACACTCCAAATCCATCAGCTACATTTATACAAGGCTCCACTGTTCTGATTTCAATAGGTCTTCCTCCTCCCATAGTATCAGCGTAAAGAAGTTTTCCTTGAACTCTGTAAACAGGCAAGGCCATACCAGTTGCTCCAGTTGTAATGTCTTGTTTAGTGTTAGCGTCATAATGAGCTTCACTTCCATGTAAAAATACATTATTAGCTCCATTTATTTTTTGTTTGAAAATTTTACCAGGAGTGTAGTCAGAAGAAGCTATATCAAAGTTACCTACTGCATCTCCTACATCTCCAACACGAATATATTCTCCGTCTGTAAGACCGTGAGCTGTAATAGTTAAAGCGTCAGTTGCCGCAGTAGCGACAGTAGCATTAATTCCTAATGCTGTTTCTACATTAGTACCATAGATA
>ERZ1046148.669-NODE-669-length-19676-cov-6.221497_pt1 | contig 19676 bp, 18 predicted proteins | sample MGYA00383090_ERZ1046148 | MGnify/ENA primary metagenome ERZ1046148 (study PRJEB29581, sample SAMEA5548360) | metagenome | biome: marine; feature: coastal; material: water | depth 25 m | study: Short-term variability in the microbial, nano- and picoplankton... | reverse complement strand
GTTGTTTTGAGGCTCCAAGAACCCTAGCAATATCAGCTGCAACACTCGGCTTCTCAGCGACGACAACCTTTGCCATGACTTCGGCGGGTCTCGACGAAGGACTTGAACGCTTTCGTTTGTCGTTCTCGTTCAGGTACATAGTACCTGTGAAAAAACAACGTCAAATCCAGTTAGATAATTTCATCCTGCGGGCGGCTTCATCCCATTCCTCATCAGAACCCGGTCCGCCACAACCCTCACAGCCAGGATATCCAGCCTCCAATAATTCCACACAATTCACAATAAAGTCATTCCACAAGTCATTACCTGGTACCCAACACGTTTCTAAATTTGGTTCTCCGCCACCTAATTGGAATAATCCTTCTACGCCATGAAGTCCATCGGTAATGGTTGGTAGTGTGAGTCTTGCAGGAATATTATCAGCGATTGATTGAACTAATCCCATTGCGCTAAATCGATCATAAGCGGGTACAGAAAGTATAATTTTCTCACTTTTTAGCAATCTTCTCGCTGCTTCTCTCAACGAAGGCCAACGTGAATCATCCATGTCCATACCCGGCGATGCCGGGGCAAGCCTTGAAGGATGTGGCACGGCCCCGAATGAACAATGGGTCTTGGATTCCGCTTTTTCGTCCGGCCTTTTCTGGCTTTGATGGATAGTGAAAAGGCACACGGCCGTTCACTTTTCCTTCTGCGTCTAAATTCCTCATCGGCAATTGGTAGGTTCTTTTTACGCACTCTATATTCACCTCAAAGAGTACCTCAAACTTGCTTCGACTTGAAATTCTCTAATCCGCTAGGGCTTGCTGCCGGCATGGATAAAAAAGGTGAAGCACTAAGAGGATGGGAGTCTATGGGCTTTGGATTTATTGAGATGGGTGGAATTACCATGTTAGAACAGCTGGGTAATCCAAAACCACGAATGTTCCGTTCATCTTCACATCAAGGATTGATTAATCGCATGGGTTTCAATAATCCAGGTAGTCAGAAAACCCGAGAAAGATTACTGGAATCTATGAATCGTGGAAGTATGCCTGATGTCCCATTATTGATAAATATCGGTAAATCAAAGGATACTGAACTTGCAGATGCGCCTAATGATTATGCCACTACAGTCGAAAGACTCAACGGCTTTGCTGATGCTTTTGTCATCAATGTCAGTAGTCCAAATACTCCTGGTTTAAGGAAATTACAAAGTGGTGATGATCTAAGAAATATCATAGATGCATGCCATGAAAAAAATGAACGTAATGTTCCACTTTTGGTTAAGGTATCTCCCGACCTTGGAGACGAAGACCTTGCAACTGTAGTCAAAGTTGCACAAGATTCTGGCTGTGTAGGTATTGTAGCAACAAATACCACAACTAGTAGACCTGATGACAAAAAAATAATGTCACAGAAAGGTGGTCTTTCTGGTAAACCTCTTAATGAGTTATCTACGGTAATGATACGTAAAATCGCTGATATGACCGATGGTAAGTGGCCTATCATCGGAGTTGGAGGGATTTCCAACGCAGAAGATGCATGGCAGAAGATAATCAATGGTGCTAGTCTCATTCAAATATACAGTACTTTGGTATTCAATGGCCCTTCATCAATTAAGAGTATAGTCAATGGACTAAAGAAGCGACTTAAAGATGAAGGCCTTACTTCGCTAGATGAAGCAGTGGGATTAGCTAGGGTGTGATTTAGTGTTAACTAGAAGGTTACGTCTTTTGATAATGGGTGGGGTTATGACCACTCTTTTGGCTGCTACTTTACTCCTAGATACTCCAGAACCTACTCTCTCTGTCGATGAAGTCATGGAGAACCCTGACAAACGTTCAGGTGAAAAAATTGCAATAAGAGGACAAGTTACAGATGGCAGTATTGACAATTCAAGTCTAACTTTTACTCTTCACGGAGAAGATCAAGAATTAGTTATTGATTTCTCAACTGCTGCTGTGTCAAACGGTCTTGATGATAATCGTACTGTCTATGCCGAAGGCGAACTTATCCAAAAAGACGGTAAGTGGATTTTTCATGCTGATATCATTAAGACCAGTTGTCCTTCGAAGTATGAAGAAGCAAAGACTTGAAAGCAGACCGTCGAAACCGCTCCACGGGATAGGAGGGGAGTTTGCGTGCCCTTTTCCGCAAATCGCAGATGGCGGTCCGAAAGCCTCGGGGCGGTTTTGCCGGCTCGTGGATTTCCATAGGCGGACGTCGATGTCTCGCCCCCACGTGACCCGGGTGTCACGAACCGTAACCGGAAGGTAACGGGGAGAGAATAACCGGGGGATCAGGTCAGGCCGGGAACGGAGCAGCCCTACCTGGGGCCATGGGTGCCGTGGGGATTCGGGACGGAGGAAGTTTGTGGATTTGGTCTGCGAGTACGAGAGTCCACCTGAGGAGTTCCCACCTTTTCCCTCAATGCTGATGAGAATTATATCATCAACAATTAGGTGTTAGCAAACACACTGCCAAACTTAAGAAATGCATTACTTCGGCCGGATTACCAGAAGGGGGAATCTGTATCGACTCGCAAAAAATGTCTGCTACTACTTGGTTTGCCTCAATCTGTGGCATACTAGTAAGTGGATTATTTCTTGTAATTGGTATGATATTTGGAGTAAGTATTGAAAGTTCATTATGGAACCTTATGATATTGATGGCTGTTACTGGCTTATTTCTTCGTCTAGTTATTGGCTGGTTAGCAATAATCTCTTTAATCGCTCTTTCCTTCACCATTCTTCTTTCAATTCGGATGCGAGATCATCAATTTGCTTCATATCATCAATGGATTACTTCATTCATAATGGGTGGTACGACATCATTGGTAATTGCATATTTCTATTTCAATTACAAAGTCTTTGTAGGTGCCGTTATGACCGTCCCTTTTGTCTTGGGAATGGTTCTCTTATCTGCTATGATCTCGCATTTAATAGTACACGAAAAGACATCTAAAATATATTCGAGTCTCATCAGTAAATCAGACTTGACCCTTAAATTTAGTTCATTCTCAGTCTTATTGCTATCTCTCATTCTAATCCTTCCAAATCTATCTGCAGTTGCTGGATTAAAACCTGAACCACCTTCAAGACCCTCCTCGGGTTATGGTAGTGGGATAATGCCATATGAAGTGGAATCATTTTCTGTTGAAGCATCATATCCTACAGAAATTAGTGATTGGTGGTATGAAGATGAAGTAACAAGAAATTGGAAAGTTCATGTTTATCTCCCAGTCGATTATGATTCAGATGAAATCGGTCTTGCGATTTTCTTACATGGATTTAGTGGTACTGATATAGAGAACTATCATGATACAATGGTTTCTCTAGCAGGACAGGGTTTAGTTGCAATATTTCCAGAATATGCGTCTGAAGTTGATTATTCATCTGTAGATTCTAGTTTTGAGTTGGTAAAATCTCTTGGTAGTTCTAATAATCCAGCTCATTTGCCGCGTTATACCATGGCCTTAGAAGGTATAGATTTGGGTTTGCAATACCTCGAATCGAATGATGACACGAAATCGACTTTAGGCAACACGAGTATAGATTACTCACATCTATGGGTTGGTGGCCATAGTATGGGTAGTGGGACTTCATTCTACATCGTTAGTGAAGCATTGAAAAGAGGATGGGGTAATGAATCTCTAGTAATGAATCTCGAAGCACCATGGATTCATGCAGAAGATAGTGATTTACGCGGAGACATGTCGCTTTTACCAGATCACGCCCTGATAAATATCATTGAATATGAGGCTGATACCACTGTTGCAGAATGCCTTGGTCGTTGGCATCATGATAGATTGATTAATCGTGATGATTCTAATCCCCTACCTGATGACCAAGTTCGATTTGTCCTTGTTCAAAATGACTATCATGGTTTCCCACCCCTAGTTGCTAGTCATTTCCAACAAATTTCCTTCATTCGAGATTCTCTGGCAAATATTGCTTATTATCCGCGTATTGAGGCACAATCGGATTACATTTCGTCAATGGTCAAAGGAGATTTAGAAGGGGCTGAAAGTGCACGTGTTGCTTTCATGGAAAGCAATGGTGAAGCGATGGCTGCAGGAAATTGGTCTGATGGGACTCCTGTAAATCCTTTACTTTTCATACCACAGCCCCTAGTCGATGATGACATTGATTGGAATAAATGTCCATCCTAATGGAACCAATCAGATATCGAATAATACATCAGCATGCCAACCTGGGCCCTCAAACATAGGTATGTCAATATCGTCACTAGTAATCAACTCGCCAATTTGAACTTCCTTAAATTCCAGACCATGACTAGTTACAGCTTTAATCTCGATTTCTCTTTCAATTAATTCGGATTCAACATAACTAACCTGCGCTCTAAACAACATATTATTCCCCTCATAGTTTAACATTGGCTGTAAATCGATTAGGAATTTGCCTTCAACTTCTGACATGAATAGTACTTCATCAAGCCATTTTAAGAGTAATAATTCTATTTGATCACAATTTTCTATTTGAACTGACCATTCAGCAGTTGTTCGAATTAACCCTGGGATATCATCGCTCCCCTTTTCGCTCAAAATTATATTTTGCATACCGATTGTAACGTCTCTAAACAAATTGGCTTGGTTATTAGAAAATGCTCTGATACCGATATCTGCAGTAGCAGATAATTGCCAATGGCTCATGAAATCACCTCTTTGAAATCTGCATGTTCCAAGATACTTCGTCGAGACGATTGCTCAGATCATTCCTAGTCAAAGTGAATCTACCCTCTGTCGACATTATTACTTCACAAGCAGCATTTGCCAGATATGCTACATCGTATGAACTGAGTTTTAGACATAATGCAGAAGTTACAGCAACAGCAGCAGCATCGAGTAGTCCAATGACTTGATGTGGTTGTCCGAGTGTACAACTGACATGAATTTCATTTTCTTTCTCATTGTAAACCGTCACTCCATCCTCTCCACCTAGGACTAGGAGATTAGACCATTCGTTTTCTTCAAGCAGTCTAGCAGCGCACTCACTAGCATCAGAAGCACCCATTCTTCTTCTTAACAAATCTAAACCTCTCGTTTGAAATAGAACCCAATCAGCACCTTTTATTCGGTGTAGTCCAGTTAGTTTAGGGTCACAAATGGTAGGTATATTTGCATTCTTTGCTGCCTTGATTAATTTTTCAGTACCCCAATCTGTGAGAACACCATGTCCATAGTCCGAAATGACCAAAACATCTGACTCTTCCATTTTCTTTAAAGCAGAATCAATCAGGGCATGTAGTGCTTCCTCTGTGATATTACCATCATCCTCTATGTCCCATCGAAGTAATAATTGTTCCTTGGTAATTAGCGAAGGTCTACTTGCAATCAATCGATTTTTGACTGTAGTAACCTTATCTTCTACCAGTACTATTCCAGTGCAATTGATGTTTTCCTCTTCCAATGAATCGATGATTGTAACTCCTGCATCATCATCCCCAACGATACTGAAAAGTGACGTTGCAAGACCTAGAGATTCTAATCCTCTAGCAACGTGTGCTGCAGCTCCAATGTCGTCATATCGACTTGTTTCCTTGAGAACAGGTACTGGGGCACGGGAATTTAGATCGTTAGCGTATCCATGGATATATCTATCCAGCATTACATCTCCAACTAATACTACATTACCTCCACTGGGAGTCTTAAATATATTTTTTAATTTATTCAAGCGCTCATGGAGTTCCACTTCATCTTCATTCATTGCCATTATTTCCCATCCTTATAATTGGTCTCTTAATCCAGCCAACAAACTAGCATGCTCTGCCATACTTACGTTTAGGGCTTCACGCAATGTTCTGAGCATTGCTTCCTCATCAGGGGTGATTTTACCATCTTCCATCGCAGTATCTAGTGTCGCTTTGTAGGTCCTGACATTTTCTGGTAAAGCAGGTTCACTACGGGCTGTTTCCATCAATCTCTCATGAGCGGAATCATCAATGTCAAATGCAATCTGGAAGGTCTTAATCAAAGCCATTTCATCATCAGCCAGCTCACCATCGATTAGAGCTTGACGTAGCATGTCAAGATAGACCTCTTCAGGAGGTGGATTCTCAGGGCTACCTCTTGCTTCTTCTGAAAGTCTTCTTGCTCGCTCTGGATGCATACAAAGAAAATCTACCACGTCACTGAGCAATTGCTGCTCATCTTTGGTTATTTTACCATCTTTCCAAGCAGTTGCAAACATTCTCCGAACTAGTTCTTCACCAGCCTGAGCGTCCAATGAGGCAATTCCTTCCGGATTAGACACCGATGAGATTACTGGTGTCTCATGATATAGCATTCCTTCATCTAAGTGTGATAGAGTTATCAGGATTGGTTTACCTTTTTCATAAATATCTGCAATAACCGAGTTTTGTTCAGAGTGGACAATCTCTAATTTCATTATTTTATCCAGTAACTCGCTCGCTCTCTCTTTTCCTTGTAGAGATAGTGAGTAAACCCTACGCTTCTGCTTTGCACCTGGTATGTGACGTTGAGTTATTGTTAGATCTAGATTCTTTTCTAACCGTTTCAAAGTACGTGGTACATGCTTGCGTTGAACGTGGACTGCTGCAGAAATACCAGCCTGTGTAATTGCTTCCGGGGCTTCCCATTTCCCCTTAGGCAATGGGTGGTCTAAAAGGTGCAATAGGGTTCTCTCCTCGGTAGTTAAACTGCCGAGATAACCGTCAACCATGACTCGCCCCGGTTCCTAACAGGGATAGGTGGGTGATTACCTTCTCGGTCAATGATAGTGTTTGCAGGTTTCAATCATACTGCATACTCAATATGGTTCGGCTCCTGCCACAGTCATGGCGAAGCATCGACGAGAGTCAAAGCCTCGCAAGAGAACTACACGCCCTCTTTGGACGGAAAGTGATGAACAAGGACCTGCGATTGCGAATGAACCTCCGCAAAAAGCGGAAGGAGGTTGGCTAATACCGGCTCCAGTTTCCAGTCGCCTTTACCAGAAGTCAGCACTGGGTAAAAACTTGACAGATGGCGCAATACTTATTGTGGCAGAGGAGGTATTATTCTGCCATTGGCATCGTCATTTCCCCTTGCCAAGCAAAACTTGGATAGAGGATACATTGAGAGACGATGAGCGCTTAGTGCATAGAGCCGTAGTATTCGAACACATACGTTCTGGTGGTGAAAGGTTAGTACCATCATCTCATCTTTCATTAGATTGTGCGACTTCAACCTGGGCACTTCGTTGGTCACGAGAAAAACACCCTTCTAATTCGGAACCATGTGCTGAAGTTCGCTGGGCATTGACAGAAGATGCTCTCGATTGGGATGAATTACAACAATGGGTATTGGAAGTTTCCCGAACAGGTAGGGCTGCTGAATTAGCAATTATTGATCAAGAGATGGATGTTACAATGTATCGTCTAGAAATGATAAATCCAACTGGATGTAATAATATGCCAAAGCGTTCGAATATTGAAGATAGTTGGCAGAATCGTATTTCACACGAGAATGGTTGGTTCATCACAGAATCCAGTAGTTGGTCAGAACGTTCACTAGGATTTGATCATCTTAGTGGACGTATGATAAGGGAAGATGAAGCAGATTGGATAGATGGCGTCGATAATAGAATAACTAGTCTATTCGATGATCTTTTGCAGAGGGGATTGATTATGCGTCCTGGATTTAAATATGGTTGCCGTTGGAGAATCTATGATGATTGGATTGAGAATACGCATGCACCTTGGTTACTGCAAATGGTCGACGAAGCCAGTGCCAACTGGCAGGGTATCTGTCTCAGTGTTCGGCTCGCCGAAGGAGTTAGCAAAAGATGGGTCTGTGCTATGGACAGTCAGGGAGGAGCTTGGTCCTTCCTCGAATTCAGGCGCTGGTTGCCGGGTCGTTTCTGAATTCTTTATTCCAAGAAGAAACCAAATCGCCGCCAATATACATGCGATCGGAAGTACTCGTTCTGGTTGTCGCCATTCATCAAGGGGGGTCATGTCCTCTTTCTGAGCGGTCAGGGTGATGTCCAATTCCCATCGATGTCCAGATTCAGTAGCGAGAATGATATGTCCTCTCGCTATCATTCCTGGTGTCAATAAATTATCTGGTTCGACTACAATTACCAATTCATCACCATTACCTAGATTTTGAATTTGGGTTGTTGTTGTAATTCTAGCAACTGGACCATCTATCCCTACAATCCATGATTGGCTACCACTTCCTTCAAAAGATAGAGGTATACGAATAGTTGTACTTTCAATTAAAGGAATATCGCTGGAGAATGATGTCATTATTGGCCGATTTCGAGTGATAAAGAACTCATGATCGATAATAATTGGTGATCCTTCATCACAACTTATCTCACCGCGAATATATCCCCTTGACATTTCGAACCCTGCCTCGTCAAAATTCAGAAAACCTTCATTTAATGTGACAACACGACCATCTGTAGAAGTGAGGTTGTTACTAATATTACCACATTCTCCAGTTATCAGTACAGGTATTGATTCGTTTGCTAGAAGAATTGAACCGTGATCAGGTAGGTCAACATCGATTGAATGGCCACAACCATCTGATGCAAAATCAATGTAAATCGAACCATTGGTCTCTCTGACAGTTGCGTTCCAATCTACCAATATCCCATCTCGATTATAGATCAAAATACCATCACTGCCGAAAACGTCGCCATCTTGGAATAAATCACTCAATTCACCTTTCCCGATGCCGGCAACGAGGTCATTCCGTCCGTCTGCTTCAATAACTGCTAACCATGGATCATCAGGATGACTGTTAACTTCATTTTCATCTAGGTCACCGCTATTAATGTCTTGAATAAGTAATAAAACTCCTTCTCCAGGGAGATGGTTATCAAAACCATAGCCACCACGAAGTTCAATCCACACATATTCCCCTTCTGTGATTTCAATTCGAATTGCAGAACCTCCATCAGCCATCTGTGTCATTTCCTTATTTGGCCCATAGCAATCACCGCTAGATTGGGGCCATGATGGATTGAACTCTTCAAATCTATCAATGTTCAATAATTCCATTGAAGCAGCAGTAGGCAATGCAGGCCAAATCCCCTGACCATTCCAGTTCCCACTAGCCATTATATCCCAATTACCTACACCCTTCCAGTTATCGATGCTGACTTCATCATGTACGGGGTATAAATCGACTGCACCCATTTGGTGAAGCATTTCATGCATCATTGTTCCGCGGTAAGTACTAGAGGCCATTGATGCTATGACGTAGTGTTCAACTTTTTGGCCATCATTTGTTTCCATAGTTTCGGTCATTTGTGAGAAATGACTCCAGATGCGATCGCTATTACCGCCACCGTCTTCTTGTGGTTCAGCAGGGTGAAGTATTAGAAAACGGTCGACAATTCCATCTTGATTAAAATCTGATTTACTCCAATCGACATTTGCCCCCATACTTTCGATTACTTCAACTGCCAATGAGGATGGGTCGATACCATCTATTCCAGCATCACGTGTTGCTCCTGAATCACGACCATAGGTTGTCATGGGATACTTCGCGCGAATGACCTTATCATGAATAATAATTTCAAGTTCAATTTCAGTACCGCTTGTTTGGTTAAGGTATGGATTGGCAATATCACGAATTATACCGGTGGCGATTTCGGGATTATCATCACTACTAGCTGGGTTATCTGAAAAATCGACCATCGCAACAATCCATGTTTCATTATTTTGAAGCCCAACGAGAGGGTTTTTCTCCTCAGTTGTTGAATTACGCTGCTCTTCTATCCAATCCTCTACAACTTCGCCATTGAATGCGAACCATGACCCTGCCAATAACAGCAGGATGGCGAACGGTACCGCAATCAAGGCTCGCATGAGACTCCCTTCATCTCTATGGTTTGAATTGTTTCGCTTCTTTGCATGTTCATTGCAATTGATAACTAACTGTATTTTCATCAAGATTAATTACGAATTCATCTGCTGATTGGATTTGTAACCAAGCCTGATTTGGCTTCATCTGTAAACCGAATGCTGGTGGTTTATCGCTAATTAGAAACTCGACATGACTATTTTTGGAAATTATGTCATGACATTTATTTTCAACAACCTCTTTTGACCAGGGGTCTACCATAGTGGCTTTCGCTAATTCCACATCGAGTCCGATTGGTTTTTGTGGTATTGTACGGCTATTTTTAATTCTCAGTAAATCAAGTCCACGGATACTACAATCTAAACTGTCCAGACTTTGTTTAAACGATTTTGGCAGAGGACTTGAATCACATCCAGTTATTATTAAATCAGTAATTTTCGAATTTGAAATAACTTGTAACAAAGAATCTCTTTCATTTGGTCTTCTACACAAACCATCAGCGGAAAATATGCCAATATTGTCAGGTGGTATATTTCTCGGACAAACAGCTTCACAAGTACAATCAGCCATCAGCATTCGACGTAACCCTCCTTCTGTATCGAGAATCTCTTTCATCCTTAGCGGAATCGGCATTTTTTGATGCAGGGGTGTATAGGCAAATATCTCTACTAATGTGACAGCAAGTATCGCGATTAGAAACCAGGCACCTGGCGTAGAGTCAGGCATAACGAGCCAGAGAAGCATTACCATTGTACCGTGAATACGTAATCGCCAACCATCCGCATTTTCTCGATGAACCATATTTGCCCTTCCAGCTAAAATCAAAGCTGATATGGCGATTAGAACCATCAGTTCTGTCCAAGCCAATACCAAAGTAAGCCCAAGTGTTTCAGCAGCGTCATAACGACCAACGAGTCCAATTTCATCTTGAACCGAATGACCCATTGTAAAAAATTTAGGCATTAGGTGGTTTAGAGTGAGATATATTGAGCCACAGGCCAATAACCAAGTGCTGCTAAGCCAACTTAGTAACCACCGTCTTTCACCAGGCATCAAACCCTTAGCCGAAAAAGAGTATATTTGTTGGATAGCAATTGGACCTACACTAATCACGGCTAGTAGCGCAGAACTCAACCATCTTAGAGCAGTCCATTCTGCGGGTTCGAAAACATTCATACAAGAATTAATGCACGGATCCAAAATACTCATTGAAAATGTTAGAATGGAATCAATCTTTAATGACCATACTACTGTTAGTATTGCGATAAGCAATAACAATATGGAAGCGCGATAAGAAAACTCACTAAGATGATTTTCGATTGGTACGTCTTCATCATCGGCGAGTTTTAATCCACCCATCCGACTCATCACACGCGATCCATATCAGTTGCTGGGGCTTGTGCTTGTGCTACTACTCGATAAGTGGAATAAGCACCCCAAAGTGTTAGCATTCCTATTACTAGTAGTGTACCCCAAGCTTGACCATCATCCCATGCCCAACCAAATCCTATCAGAAGTCCAAGGCTGATTACTCCCTTCAAAATACCTTGAGGTACTGCGATTGACATGTCAAGGTGAGTTGGTCCACCGCCAAACCTTCTCTCGTAGAATTCACCTTGAACTACAGCAGCGATTAGTAGAATCGATAATGTGCTCCAAAAGTAGATATTACCCCATTCGAAATAATCCAGTGCTAATTCTTCTTGACGTTCAGCCTCAAGAGCCTCAGGATCTTTTTCTGTAACAAATAGAGCATCATAGTCGCCTACACTAACGGTCTTTGTTGCTAGTGATTCATTATCATCCGTAGCAGCAGTTCCAGGGGCAGAACTCGTGAATGCTAATAGATTCCAAGCATCTTCAGCATCAGCTTTGCCATCTCCATCAACCGCATTACCTGCCATTGCGAAGTGTATTTCACCAACATCTGTCGAAGGTGCTGTCCAGTTTACTACCCAATTATTACCCGGGATAGAATGTCCAATTCCTCCGGTTTCAGTAGTTCCATCAAGGATTATTTCATAGCCGTCACCAGTGTCAAAAGTTCCTGCGCCATTGTCCCATAATAGGAATCCACCTTCCTCATTACTTGCATGCTGTAATGTGATTGTGAAATTATATGTTAGCCCTAATTCATATGCACGAGGAACTCCTGATACCGAGATTAGTACTTCCGTTGATGGAGCACCTGCTCCATGACATGTGCAGCCGGTATTAACGGTCAAATCATTACCATTATTCCATGGAGGTTGCTGCGCAGTAGTTGTTTGACTTCCCGGATAACCATTGACTGGAGCCAATAGCATTACTAAGAGGCAAGTGAGTAGTGCTAGCCGAGTAATCGTCCGCATGGAATCACCTACGACCTGTCCACATAACCCACGTTCTTGAACGTTGTTCTTTTCGGTTGCAGGAGGGGCTTGAAGAAGGCTGCTTCACGATTCTTTGATTGCGTTATTCAATTGCCCCATCATCAACTTACCATCACCGAATAGCATCATGGTTTTGTCCATGTAAAAGAGATCATTATCCACTCCAGCATAACCTACTGAGAGGCTACGTTTGATGATAACTATCGAACGTGCAAGATCTGCGTCTATAATAGGCATCCCCGCAAGAGGTCCTTCATCACTTCTCGCAGCCGGGTTTGTAGTGTCATTTGCGCCAATAATAAGTGCAACATCACAATCTGGGAATTCAGAGTTAATCTCGTCCATCTCGATTAATTGCTCATACGGGACGTTTGCTTCTGCTAGTAGCACATTCATGTGACCTGGCATCCTTCCTGCGACTGGATGGATTGCATAACTGACCTCAGTATCATACTTCTCTGATATCAAGTCAGCAAATTCCTTCACTTGGTGCTGGCATTGAGAAACCGCCATCCCATATCCTGGGATAATAATGACTTTTTGTGCTCCATCAAGAATCATTGCAACTTCTTCTGCATCACTTCCAACCTTTGTTCTTGTCAGTTCAACCTTATCACCCGAGCCACCAAACGATTTGAACAATACATCAACCAATCTTCTATTCATGGCTTTACACATGATGAAAGTTAGAATCAATCCCGATGCACCAACTAATGAACCAGCAACAATTAACACACTATTACCGATAATGAAACCGGTGAATGCTGCAGCAATTCCTGAAAGAGAATTTAGTAAACTCACTACAACAGGCATATCGGCTCCACCAATAGGCAAGACGAGAACTATTCCAAGAATACAAGATATACCGATTATAGCCCACAGAATATTAGTATTTAGCGGGTCATTAACCGCCATTATAATCAGTGAAATAACTCCAAAGAATAATATTAATTTAACTGGATTTAGCCATTTAGGTCCCCATGTCGGAGTGCTGAACCACTTGCCAAATACGCTAACTCCGCCTTTTAGTTTGTACATTGCAAGTAAAGATCCTGTGAGAGTCATCCATCCGACCAAGGCCGATAGTCCGGCTGCAATCATTACAACTGATAATTCGAGCCCTTCAGGAAGATTTGCACCTTCGATATATCTCATGGACTCTGATAATGCTACTAATGCAGATGCAGCTCCGCCAAAACCATTGAACAGAGCGACCATCTCAGGCATTCCAGTCATTTCGACCTTCACAGCCATCCAATAACCAATTACGCTACCAAGTAATATTCCAGATCCGATTAAGACCCAATAGATATCACCTGCAAATTGCATATCAGCTATTGTGGTCAACACTGCGACTAACATCCCAAGAGCACCTAGTTGATTTCCACGGGGTGCGGTGCGAGGATGGCCCAGTTTCTTTAGTCCCATGATGAAAAGTATTGCACTGACCAAATAGCCGACTGAAACCCAATCTTCTATCATCCTAATCCCTCCTCCTCTTGCCGGCAATCATATCCAGCATACGGCCTGTAACTGCAAACCCACCAACAACATTGATCATTGCTAAGACTACAGCGACGAAGGCTAGAATTCCACTAATTGCGGTATCTCCGCCTGAATATGCAACATTTGCACCGAAAAGAGCACCAACTATACTAATTCCTGATATTGCATTTGCCCCACTCATCAATGGCGTGTGCAATGTAGGTGGTACTTTAGTAATCAATTCAAATCCAAGAAAAATCGCCATCACAAATAATGTAATACTACCCATCAATAATTCTGGTGTCATTGCATCACCCCCGCTAAACGAGACTGCTTAGGATGTATTTCTCCATCTTTACAAATAAGAACTCCACCCATTCCTCCTATGTGGAAATCAGATCCTTCAGGAGCTCCTACCAGAACATCATCTTCCTCGGATAATACAACTTCACCTTCATTCACCAGACTTGTAATGAAAGTCGTTAGGTTATTTGAGTAGAGCATACTTGCAGTATTAGCCAGTGTTCCGGGTAGGTTTGAGGTTCCAACGATAATCACACCATTATCTGTAGTAAAAATTTCTCCAGGCTTGGTAAGTTCACAATTCCCTCCAACATCAGCATTCATGTCGACAACAACAGCTCCGCTCTTGAATCCAGAGATAGCGGATGCAGGTACTGTTATTGGAGCAGGTCTGCCAAAAATTCTAGCGGTTGTAACAATAATATCTGCATCTTTAGCCACTGTACATACTGTGTCGTTTACCTTTTGGATAAATTCCGGAGTTAGAGGTTTTGCATAACCTGATTCATCTTCGAAATCATCCATACCCTCAACTTCAATAAAACGTCCGCCAACAGATTCGATTTGTTCTGCTGCACTTCTTCTAACATCAGAAGCATAGACAATTGCCCCTATTCTCTTAGCGGTAGCAATAGCCTGTAGACCGGCAACACCGCTACCCATAATCACTACCTTTGCTGGACGAACTGTCCCTGCCGATGTAGTCATCATAGGAATTCCACGCGCAACATTTGCTGCCCCTAGCAAAACAGCCTTGTATCCTGCTAAATTGTCTTGGCTAGAATTGACGTCCATAGATTGCGCACGTGAAAGCCTTCGGGGGATCATATCCATCGATAGTAATGTAATGCCTCCATCTAAGCATTGCTTTACCTTATCTGGATGGCGGAATGGGTCGCTTACACATGCTACAATCTGGCCCTTGTTCAATGAGGAAATATCTGGTAAGCCAATACTGATAATTATCGGACACGATAATGCGTTTTCTCGAGTTGAGACCTCTGCGCCAGCATCTGCATACTCGTTATCCAGATAATTACTTAATACGCCAGAACCAGATTCAATAACAACTTCAAAACCTGCTTTTTTCAGTTTTTTCATACTACCTGGAACAATTGCTACACGTGATTCTCCCTGAGATTCTTTTATAACACCAATTCGCATATGAAGACCTCCAGTAAATGTCTGGATAATTCTGGCCACTTTGATACGGTTTTTGAACGACTCGGTTGATGAACTAAAAGCAAGTATCCGCATTAACACTGCCTAACCTTATGGGCGACCTCCTTTTGGAGGTGTCATTGGAGTGTTTGATATGGCCACTGGACGTAGGAAAATAGCAGTAATTGGCGCAGGTAATGTAGGTGCAACTTGTGCTTTGGTATTAGCACAGATGAAGATTGCAGATATAGTGTTGCTAGACATCTTTGAAGGATTTGCAAAAGGAAAAGCTCTCGACATGAGTCAGAATGCAAATGTATTGAATTATAATGGAACCATTACGGGAACTGCAGATTATGCAGATATTGCTAACTCTGAAGTTGTAGTGGTCACCTCTGGCTTCCCTAGGAAACCTGGAATGAGCCGTGAAGACTTGATTGGAAAGAATGCCGAGATTGTAGCGCAAGTAGGCGCAGGCATCAGAGATCATGCTCCAGATGCAATAGTTATCATGGTAACTAATCCATTGGACTTGATGACCTATCATATGCAAAAAGTAACTGGTTTCCCTCACAACAGAGTGATAGGTCAAGCCGGAATTCTCGATAGTGCACGCATGGCTCATTTCATTGCTCTGGAATTAAATTGTGCGGAAGAAGACGTCACTCCAATGGTTCTTGGAGGCCATGGTGATACAATGGTCCCTTTGCCGCGCTATACAACAGTTGGTGGAATTCCAATAACTCAATTGATTAGTGAGGAAAGAATCACAGAAATTTCTGCTCGAACCGCTAGCGGTGGGGGTGAGATTGTGAAATTATTAGAGCGAGGTTCTGCTTTTTATGCTCCTGGTTCTGCTGCTGCTATAATGGCAGAATCAGTACTCAATGACCGTCGAAGAGTTATTCCAGCATCGTGTTTCCTAACAGGAGAATATGGCTTGAATGATGTCTATATCGGAGTCCCATGCATATTAGGGGCTAATGGAGTAGAACAGATTTTCGACTTGGATTTGAGTGAAGATGAACTGTCCTCCCTACAAGGTTCAGCTAATTTCTACAAGCAACAACTCAATGAGATTCTGGGTTACTAGGCCTGACAATTGCCATACAATGCGTATCACCTTCTGTTGTTACGAAAGCAGGCTTGCAATCTCCATTTTTAAGTCGTTTCAGTTCTCGTCCAAATGTACCTCTAGACCGCATCCGCGCTAGTATTTCTTGGCCTATGTAACAGCCCTTATTTGTATGGACAAGAGCGCTCAAGCCACAAGAAAAAGGATGGAAACTTTCGGTAATTTCATGACCAACATCGGGGCGAAGATTCTCAATACGCCATTCATCCCATTCTTTCTTACTCATGTCAATTTCAGGACCTGTACCTTTACTGGCAACGAGTAGTACTTCCGATTCAGAAATTTTTACCGAGGTAATCTCACTATCAAACTCTTTTTTGATTCCAGATATATCTAGGAAAAAATCATTGCTTTCTGTTGCATCAGATATTGTCACATCTGATGTTAAGATTCTTGTATTGAGATGATTTAACAATCTTTCTCGATTTCTATTATGCCCGATTAATGCTACGAAGGAATCCCGTTGTAAACATGTACACAAGTCTATTATTTTCGCATTTCGATCGGTGAAAACCGTCTGCACATGTTCGCCAACTTTCAAATCTTTAACCAAGTTCGTAGACAGCCCGTCTACGAATTCAAGAACATCAGCACCTCTGAGAATTAGCAAACTGGCATCTCTTGCCACGATAGGCATTTTTTCACCTTAAGAAAAAGATTCACCGCAACCACAGGTACTATCGGCATTGGGGTTGTTGATTTTGAATCCTCCACCCATCATTTTCTCGACAAAGTCGATTTCGATGCCGTTGAGAAGGTGACTCGTTGCATTTGGCACTAGTACTCGGAATCCATCAACATTCAATTCCTGAACATCTTGGTCCGTGTTTTCCACTATTTGTAAATCATACATGTAGCCGGAACATCCACCGCTACTAACACCTACTAAAAGTGCGTGTGAATCGTCACCATCAAAGGCATCTGCAAGCATAGATGTTGCTTTTTCTGTGATAGTCAAACTCACTGTAACGGGCTCTGGTTTGGTAATCACAACCGCTGGAGCGGTTTCGCAGGTTCCACAATCCATGATAGGGCCACATGTAGGATGGATATGAACCTGTGCTATCAACGGCTCTTCTTCTGTTGTTCTTTGAGCAATATTCGACAGCGCCTAATTTGCTCCTTTGCCAACTTTGATTCCTCTTTTGATAAGCCACGCGGCATCGCTTGCTCGAAGCATTTAATGCCATCTTCATATCTTTGCATTTCAGCGTATGCAGTACCCATATTGTACAATGTTTGCCCCCTTACAGCTGCAGGATCAATTACCATTGCTTGATGGTAAGATTCGACACATTTAGGATAGTCTGCCAGATAATAATATGCATTACCTCTCCCATTCAAAATCCTAATTACCATTTGATCATTTCCTGCAAAGGAAGCCAGTGCTTTGTCAAAACAGCCGAGAGCTTCACGGCATTTTTTATCTTCTATCAATGCAACTCCCTTATTGTACCAATCAACATCCTGATTTGCAATGGCACTCGAATCTGAACGCATTGGCTGGTTCATCGAAACAGCTGAACTTGCTTCTAGCGCTGCTGCTGCTAGGTTGACGGTTGGATTTGGTTGAACTTCTGTAATTGGTTGTGGAGCAACTGGTTGACTCAAGGTTAGATTAGCAGTATTTGCTTCTACTGTAGGTGGTGCCGGTGGCGCCGGTGGTGCCGGTTGTGCCGGTGGTGCCGGTTGTGCCGGCGCTACAGTTGAACCATTTCTTAGATTGTTTGCTTTCTCATGACATCGTTGTGCAGTAGTAACATCTCCCGCATTTTCTAGTGCTTTGGCTAAACCACTCCATGAATCTGCAGATTCTTTGTCCTGCTGAATAATGGCTTTCCATGTAATTACAGCATTGGTATGGTCTCCAAATGCGCTCATTGCTCGTGCTTTGAGCGGTGATATCTCATCTGCGATTAGTGCTATTGCCTCAGCCGCTAGATCGGGACCTAGCGGAATTGTAGGAGGCAATCCATGGCTATTCTCAAGAATATCTGCTTCACCTTCTGCAAGTGCTATTAGTTCACTCGCTAAATTTCTTTTTGATTGCTCATCATTTTCAATTCGGACTAGTGCTCGTAGAGTGTCTAGATATACTGCGATATCCGCATTTGTTTTTGCCACTTCAGCTAATTTTTGAGCAGCCTTGAGGTAATTACCATCTTTGTTTAATGAACTACTTAATGCCGATTGTGCAGCAGTTGTATTTCCTTTACGCAAGTGCAGTGCACCCAAATTAAACCATGCCTTTGCATCTTCAACTAAATTTAGTGAATGTGTGAATGCATTTATTGCATGATCATCAAGCCCAAGTCGAGCCATCGAACCTGCTGCTATTTTCCATGCTCTAGCATGGTTTGCTGCTGCAGCATGAAGATGAGGTTTTAGGGACGCCAAAGCTGTTTTTGCTTCACCTGCCAAAAGTTCAGTTTCAGCGTTATCGCATATTGCATCGATGTCTAATGTCACTACAGGTTGTTCTAAAGTTGGCTCTGGTACCTCTGGGATAGAACCAGTGGCGACTTCAACCGGTCTTTCAATAGCGCCATCTTGCCTTGCTTCGGCAATTATTTCAGCATCTTTTCTAGCTTTTACCATACTTGCTGCTCTTGCTAATTCTTCAGCATCTAGTATTGCATTGCCATCTGAATCATGATGAGTCGCTTCTTGTAATACTGCTTGTCGATCTTCGACGCCTGCCGTTTCCATAGCTGTGCTAAGATCTTTCTCTTCCCAGGACGTATGGTGGTCTGGCATTACAGGTGCGATTTCAACTTCTGATTCTTTAGCAGATTCACATCTTGTGATAAGTGAAAGTATTGTTGGATGGCCAGGGAAATGCTGGAGTGCTCTTTTTCCGATAGAGTAGGCGCCTGCCTCGTCACCTACTCGTTCCAAAAGAATAGCTAGATTGGCCAATGCGGGACCATGGTCTGGATTGAGATCAAGACAAATTGTGAATGATTGTTTGGCGCCCCTAGGGTCTTGCTTTGCCTCTAGTAGTACACCGCGATTGAACCAGGCCATAGCACACGAAGGGTCAAGCGCAATAGCTCGATTGAAAGCTTCTAATGCCACTACATGATCACCGGATCTACTAGCAACTTCACCTTCTGCGACGATTGCATCGACGTCGAAAACCTCCTCATCGGCTTCAACTGATAACTCATTATGTTCATTTTTCATTTCTTCTTTAACCAAAACATCACCGACGGAATCTTCCTTCTCGATCATAGATTCCAAACCAGCAGACTTCATTGCTGCCATCATAGAAGATTCGTTTTCTTCATTATCTAAATCCGCGGACGTGGCGTCGGTCATGGTATGCACCACCCCCTGTGGGACATCTGCACGGCATAAGTATTACCTGTTGTTGGCCCTGTAGTTTCATACGAGGAAA
>ERZ1046148.666-NODE-666-length-19758-cov-6.810181_pt1 | contig 19758 bp, 25 predicted proteins | sample MGYA00383090_ERZ1046148 | MGnify/ENA primary metagenome ERZ1046148 (study PRJEB29581, sample SAMEA5548360) | metagenome | biome: marine; feature: coastal; material: water | depth 25 m | study: Short-term variability in the microbial, nano- and picoplankton... | reverse complement strand
TTCAAACGCTGGTGTAGAATCATCAATCGTTGTTCAGAAAGTTCTTGAGAGTGAAGATGATTTCGGATACGATGCAAGAAACGAAGAATATGTTAATATGTTTGAGTCAGGTATTATTGACCCAGCCAAAGTTTCAAGGGTAGCAGTTGAACACGCCGCTTCTATATCTGGATTGTTATTAACTACTGAAGTAGCTATCACAAATAAACCAGAAGAAAAATCTGATTCAACACAACCACCTATGAATCCTGGAATGATGATGTAAGATGAGTTTTTTAGGAACACATAGAAGTAAAATATTAAGTAGGTTACCAATAACATATAGGGATATACAAGTTGGTGATGTTCTTGAATTTAGATACAGAGGTCAGAAGTCAAGTTCCGCTCAACCAAGAATAGTGATAGTTATAAACATCTTTCCAGTTAGAGGTTCTTGGAAAAATAGAAAGGTTCACGCTTTTGATTTAAAAATGTTATCACCTGGTATATTAAAAAGAATATTAAGTAGAATAGGAACACCTATATTGGAAATTGATGAACGAAAAAACAAGGAAGTTGTTAAGGTATTGATAAAGGAAAGTGGATTAAAAGGTGAAATTTTTTATAAAAAAGTAGCAAGTAAATTCACTAAATACAATGCATATAGAACTTATTTACCATTAGAGATGAAATCAGTTAAATTATTAGAGTATGACTTTCAAAATAAACAATTAGGATTAAAAGATGAGAATTTGTTACAAGATACTGACGCATAACGAAACAGATAGTTTAGAAAAACTATTAGATTTTCTTTTTGAAAATATAAAAGAAACAGACCATATAATTGTATGTGATGATTTTTCTGATTCACCAACAAGAAGTATATTAGCAAAATATGTTGTTGATGATTCTGATAAACTACAACAATACGATTATTTCCAAAGAAAATTTGAAGGTGATTTCGCAGAACATCATAATTTTGTAAACAATTTAGTTCGTGACGAGTTTGATTATATTTTTTCAATTGATGCAGATGAAATACCAAATAAATGGTTGATAGAAAATATACACGAGATACTAGAATCTAATGAAGTAGACTTAATCTGGGTTCCAAGAGTAAACACCGTTGAGGGTATTACAGACGAACACATACAAAAATGGGGTTGGAGAGTAAATGATAAAGGTTGGGTAAATTTTCCAGACTATCAAGGTAGAATTTATAAAAATGATAGGTCAATTTATTGGGAGAATCCAGTCCACGAAGTTGTTACAGGAGCAAAGAAAATTTCACACTTTCCACCACAAGAAGAATTTTGTTTATATCACTCGAAAGATATAGAACGACAAGAAAAACAAAACGAATTATATTCACAAATACAAACACAATAATGAATAAAGAAAAGGTTATAATAGTTGGTAATGGTTCTTCAATATTTGAAAAAGAATATGGGGATAGAATTGATTCCTTTGATTTAGTTTGTAGAATGAACAGAGGTTATTTTGAGGGTAGAAAAGGTTATGAAAAAAATGTCGGAGAAAGAACAGACATACTAATAGTCCACGATGGATTTATGACTGAAGAATATCTATCAGACAAAGTATTTAATTCATTACAAAAAATATTAGTTGGAACACCAACTTTTAAATGGGGTGGTGAAGTCAACAGAATCAAAGAAAACTATTCAGATTATTTGGATAAGATAGAATTTATTCCAACGAGTTGTGAAAACAAACTAAAAGATATTTCAGATTTTGGACACGGATGGCCTTCAACAGGATTAATCGGTAGTATGTATATTTTAGAAAATTATAAAGATGTTACTCTTATTGGGTTTGATGGTTATGATAAGAAGTATGACTATGGTCATTACTTTTCAGAAACAGATGATAGAACAACAGAATTTTTTCACGACAAGTTTAAAGATGGCCATCACAAATTAGATGCAGAAAGAAATACTTGGAATTTTTTAAGAGATTATTATAAACCAGGAGTTTTGAGTGAGTGATTTACATATAATATTACATTGTTTACCAAGAGAAATAGACGAATTAGAAAGAATAGTTAATCATCTAAAAAGGTCATCACATTTTTTAGACTCAAATGATGAAGTTATTTTAGATTTTACACTAAATCTATCAGACAAATTAACAGATTGGGAAACAAGTCAATTACCGAAAGAGTTTTTCGCTGACAAATTTGATATGATGGAAAAGAAATGTGATTGGACTTCTAAAAATATTTTTGAAATAAACGATAGTAATAGATGTTTAGGAATAAACGATAAGAGAAGAAATAGTATTAGAGAGAATAATCCTAAAAATTTTATGTATTTAGATACTGATGTTCATTTTTCAATGTTTAATTTATCTTATATGTTCAGAGCATTAGACCAAATTGAAAATGAATATTATGTTTTAAATTCACAATTGTTAAGATTGTGGGATGAAAGTTGGAATATGATTTCAAATGAAAGATATATTCCTATGGGTTATGATTCTAAAATTTGGTTAAAGTATGACCCGTTTAGATTAGACTCAGAAGTATTTAATTATGCATCAAATATAAACATAAAAGAATTAAACGGATTCAAATTTGGTGGTGGTTGGTTCAATGTTTTCAGTTCAAACTTACTTAAACTTATTGATGTTCCAGACTCATTGAGTTCATATGGACTAGACGATACATTTGTAGAAGAAGGTTGTCGTATGATGCAACAAAAAGGATATGACATTAAACAATATCTTTTAGATAATATGTTGGTTTGTGAGAATAGAAAATACAGAGATTTAAATCCTTATGAGGATTATATAACAGATAAAACTAATTCAGATGAATTTAAACAAGCATATAGAGATAATGCTAATAAATATTATCCAGACGAATTAAAGAAATTGAGTGAGAGATTATGAAAAGAATATTAATAACAGGTGGTTGTGGATTTATAGGTTCATATTTTACCGAATTACAAGTTAAAACTGATATGGAAGTGTTGGTAGTAGATAAATTAACATATGCTTCTGATATTGATTATCTTCCAGAGGGAGCTAAATTAATTAAAAAAGATATAAACGACTTAACTTATGAAGATATTGGTGAAATACAATATTGTGTAAACTTTGCAGCTGAATCGCATGTGGATAATTCTATTGAAGATGGAAGTCCTTTTGTAAAAACTAATGTAAATGGAACATTTCATTTATTAGAATTGTGTAGAAAGATGAAAAACTTCGAGAAATTTGTTCAAATTTCAACGGATGAAGTTTATGGAGATATTACAGAACCTTCATTGGAATATGATGTATTAAAACCAAGCTCTTATTATTCTGCAACCAAAGCCGCGGCTGACCAGTTGGTGCTTGCGGCGGGAAGAACATACGATTTACCTTATGTAATTACACGCAGTTGTAATAATTTTGGTGATAGACAACACGCCGAGAAGTTCCTTCCCAAGCTAAAATATTGCTTTGATTCTGGAGCCCCTTTTCCACTATACGGCGACGGGTTAAATAGAAGAGAATGGATTTGGGTTGAAGATAATGTTAGAGCAATAGATAGATTAATGTTGGCGACAGAATTTTATGGAATTTTCAATATTGGAACGGGTGACATTTGGTGTAATCTTGATATTATTAGAAAGATAGATGATATCACAGATGGTAATATGGAATTCAGTTATGTTGAAGATAGATTAGGACACGATATGATGTATAATTTGGATTCAGACAAGTTAATTTCTTATATTGGACACTACTTTACTAAAGATTTAGAAAAATATTTAAAGGATACATTTAAATGATATTAGATTGCACATTAAGAGATGGTGGTTATTACACTAATTGGGAGTTTGAAAACGACTTAGTGAGAGAAATGGTTCAATACCTAAACTTTTCTGAAGTCGATTACATTGAGTTGGGATATAAATCGCCTTTACCTGGTGGTAGATTTAGAAAGTGTAATGATAAATTTATTTCAAATCTTTTAAAAGATGTTACAATTTTAGGAGTTCAAGAATTATCTAAACTTGCATTTATGATTGACGCTAAAGATTTTATAGAAGACAACAAAGTAAATAAAAGATTACTTCTTGATGTCATTAAACCAAAAAAGAAATCACCATTTACACTTTGTAGAATAGCAACAAACTATGACTCATTAGATTTAGCACTAGAGATATTAGAAATAATTTCAGAAATGGGATATGAAACAGCTTTAAATTTAATGAAAGTAGCAACATTATCTAATCTTGAAGTAGGATTAGCTCTTGAAAAGATTGGTAAGTCTAATGTTAATATGATTTATGTAGCAGATTCATTAGGTTCTTTACACGGAAAAAAACTTACAAAGTTATTTAAAACATTTAGAAAAACTTGTGACGAGTGGGATAAATGGTTAGGTTTTCATCCACACAATAATTTAGGATTAGCATTTTCTAATTCATATCAAGCAGAAGAATTTGGGGTGGATATTGTTGATGGAACAATTACCGGTATGGGTAGAGGAGCTGGTAATTTAAGAATAGAACAATATCTAATGTGGAAAGAAAAACCTACGAAAGATTTACTAAACTTAATTCAAAAAAGATTTATTCCATTAATGGAAAAATCAAAATGGGGTTGGAGTCCAAGTTATATGTATTCTGGAATTCACGAAATACACCCGTCTTATCCACAAGAACTACAAACATACCACATTTCAGATTCTAAAATACAAAACAAATTAGAAGAATTATCTTTTAGTGGTGGTAAAGAATTTTATAATCAAGACGAGATAAAACCATTATCAGAAAAATCAGTTAGTATTATAATTCCAGCAAGATATAAGTCAAGTAGATTTCCTGGAAAACCAATTGTTGATATTGACGGAACACCAATGATTATTAGAGTGGCTGATATAGCATCACAAGTCGTTCCAAAAGAAAACATTTATATTGCAACAGAAGACGAAAGAATAGCAAAAGTAGTTGATGATTATGATTACAAAGTTATCTTAACTTCCGATAATTGCTTAACAGGAACAGATAGAGTTTGTGAAGCCGCTCAAGAAATTGATAGTGATATTATTGTAAATATTCAAGGTGATGAACCATTGTTAGACCCAGACGATATACAAAAAGTCATTGATGAAAAATTAAAATATCCTGATAGCATAATTAATTGTATGAGTCGTTTTGATTCAACAGAAGCAACAAATAGAAATATTCCAAAGGTTGTGTCTAACTTCAACAATAACTTAGTTTATATGTCAAGAAGTGCAATACCAGGAACAAAAGAAGGACACTCAAAATTAGTTCATAAACAAATTTGTATTTACGCATTTACAAAAGATGAATTAGATAAATTTTATCAGTATGGATTAAAAAACGGAAAAACCCAGTTAGAATGGTCAGAAGATATTGAGATTTTAAGATTTGTAGAATTAGGGATAAACATAAAAATGGTAGAAACTTTTGGAACAACACAAGCAGTTGATATTCCAGAAGATGTGGATAGAGTATTGGAGATATTAAATGAACGAAAGTCATAAATATAGATTAGTGTTCTTTCACTTACCAAAATGTGCTGGTGTTAGTGTTAGACGAGCAATTGGTATTGATAAAAAATCTCACAATTTTCCATTTAAAAATGTATCTACTGCATTAGCAATAGATGTAAGAGCACAAACTGATGATAGCGTTTATAATAATTATCACAAATTTAGCATAGTAAGAAATCCATATGAAAGAATGGTATCTTTATACAATTTCAGAAAACAAGGAAATGATTTATACACATATGTTGATATGGCTGAAAGTCCAGTAGGACCAGATGGAAGAGAATGGGGTTTTAATGAGTGGATTTTAAATCCTGAAATGAAAGGAACTGATGAAATGGGTCAAAAAAGAATGTTATCTATGTCATATTTTAATGCATATTGGTATTTTAAAGATTCAGGTAGGGGTTATATTGGTAGAAATTATTTAAGAACACATTTGGAATTTTTAAATCAAGTAGATGTTTTATCAAATCCATTTACGGGTGGAAGACTAATGGCAGATACAATACTTCGTCAAGAAAATTTAGAAGAAGAGTGGAACGAGATGTTTAAAGGGTTGGGTTATAAAGCACCAAGTATAAAGAAACATAATACTTCAAAACACACAAAGAAAAAAACTCACTACTCACATTATTATAATGATGAATCGTATGAGTTTGTTACAAAGTTATTTAAGAAAGATTTAAAATTCTTTGAATATGAATTTGAGGACAAGAGATGATAAAAAGTATTACAAAGAGTGTAAAACAAGATTTACAGAGATACGAAAGTGTTCCAGAAAGAATAGAAAGTTTAAAAGATAGATATCACGGGGAAACTTGTTATATCGTATCAGCAGGGCCTTCTTTAAAAAACTACAAACCTGAATATTTAAAGTCCAAATTAGAAAATAAATTGGTATTTACGATTAAACAATCCTATTTATTACTAAAGGAGATTTGTGACTTTCATATTTTAAATTTCACAAATTTTGAACCATACCAATGGTTAAATGAAACAATAGTAGCGTGGGAAGTATTTGAACAATATCACCCACAAATGATTTTAGAAAATGGTTTTAATGTAGATGTTATGTTTCCAGTTATAAGAAATCACGGAACGATGGATAATACACAAGCCGCTAGATTGGACTTTGATGATTTTACAATGGATAAAACTTATGATAGAGCTTGGGGGCCTGGTTTAATGTATGAAATGGCTATTCCACTAGCAATGTTTTTGGGTTGTAAAGAAATTATTACGGTTGGTTGGGATATCGGAGATATTTCAAAATTTGATGGTAGTAATGAAAACGAAGAACAATGGCAAGACCATTTCTATGAAGGAAAACAAAACATTAAATATGCACCGACACCAATGACAAAACGAGAAATAGAATTAGTTACAAATAGTGTTCCATTTATCCATAATTGGTTAAAAGAAAAAGGAATAGACTTCAAGATTTGTTCGGATAGAAATCCAGCAGACAAATCAATACCGAGAGTAGAGTTATGAGAGAACAAACCGTATGTATATCAGTTCATAATGGAATAAATTATCTTCCATTAGTAGTAAAATCAGTAAGAGAAAACTCTTATGATAAAGATTGTCCATTTGTTATTTATGCAGAAAATTGTGATGACGGAACTAATGAGTGGTTGGAAGAAAATAAAGATGATTATTATTTAGATGTTTATATAGAAACAGGAAACAAAGTCAGACGAGGTATTGGTGGTGGAATGAATTATTGTGCTGATAGAGTTCATACAGAATTTATAAACTTTTTACAAGCAGACATTTATGTTTCAAGAAATTGGGATAAATATTTGTTTGAGTGTTATGATGATGTTGTTGGTAAAGAAAGAGGAATTGTTTTTAGTAATAGAATACAACCAGATATTTTTAATGATAATGAAAGACCAGGAACAATATTTGTTCCATTAGATTTATTTGGAGCATATCATCACGATTTTAATGAAGAATATTTTTTAGATTGGTGTGATGAGTTTTCAGAATTAAATGGAGATAGAGTTATCAGAAAAGCAGAAGGTGTAAGTGGTTTGATTAAAAAAGAGGATTGGGATTATATCGGTGGTAATGATGATAGATTCGCTCCAATGTATTGGGAAGACGCTGACTTATTTATCAGAATGCAAAATGAAGGGTTTAAGATTGGTTTAACTTATAAATCAAATATTTATCATTTCGCATCAAGAACAAGTCGTTTCCCAGATGATGATTTCTCAAAGAGACCAAAACATTTAGAAGAATTTGAAATAAATAGTATGACAGAATTTACATTAAAATATGGAAAATTACCAGATATAGATGAATATCAATTTGTAAGAGCAATGCCAATAGTTGATGGTTCACCTAATAGGATAAACAGGAGTAAAAAATGAAAACAGCGTTAATAACAGGAATAAATGGTATGGATGGAAGCCATTTAGCCGATTTCTTATTAGAAAAAGGTTACAAAGTCTATGGTATGGAAAGACATTCATCAATTAAGAACAGAACAAACACAAAACATTTAGAGAATAATGAAAACTTTGAGTTTATTACGGGAGATTTGACTGATAGCACATCATTACTTTCAGTATTATCAACTTCACAACCAGATGAAGTTTATAATTTAGGTTCTCAATCATTTGTAGCAGAAAGTTGGAACACACCAGAACAAACTTCAAATGTAACAGGACTAGGTTCGTTGAGAATGTTAGATTCAATCAGAACATTGAATATGGATACTAAATTTTATCAAGCTTCTACATCAGAATTATTTGGTCGTATGATAGAGAATCCAGCAACAGAAAGAACACCTTTCTATCCAAGAAGTCCTTATGGTGTTTCAAAGTTATACGCTCATTGGATTACTAAAAACTATCGTGAATCATATGATATGTTTAATACTTGTGGTATTTTATTCAATCACGAGTCTGAAAGAAGAGGACACCAATTTGTAACAAGAAAGATTTCTGATGGAGTTGCAAAAATTCATCACGGACTACAAGACTTTATTACTCTTGGTAATTTAGAAGCAAAAAGAGATTGGGGTTATGCACCAGACTATGTTGAGTCAATGTGGTTAATGTTACAACAAGATAAACCAGACGACTTCGTAATCGCAACAGGTAAAACACACACAATTAGAGAATTTTTAGATTCAGCATTTGATGTGGTTGGTATTTCTGATTGGGATAAGTATATAAAACAAGACCCGAGATTTATGAGACCCGCAGAAGTTGATGTTCTACGAGGTGATGCAAGTAAAGCTAAATATGAATTGGGTTGGACACCTAAAACTAATTTACAAGGATTAGTTAAAAATATGGTTGAAAGTGATATAGCACTATTAGACCCGAAAGGTTGGGATTCATTATAATGAAAATACAATTTATAGTATGTGGTTGGTGGTATGACGAGTGGGATGGAAAGAAAAATCAAACAGAGTTTATTGATGCACTATACGAACTAAAAGAAGAAAACGAAAATTTAGATGTGATGTGGACTTGTCACAAGAAACCACCACAGATAATTAAAGACAAATTTGATTATAAAGAATATGAAAATGTTGGTTTAGAGTGGGGAGCTTATGATAAAGTTCTAAACGATATGGATTTAGATGATGATACATATTTGTTCTTTATTCAAGATGATATGATTATTCACGATTGGTCTTTTATCAATCTTTGTGTAGAACATTTCAATATGAATCCAACAACAAAAGTTATTGGAAATGGTTGGAATTACCCGTGGGATATTAATCCATTAGAAGAAGCAAGATTATCTTATTGGTTAAAGAATGGTTATACTTGGAAAGATTATGCTAAAGAAGAAAATCAACATTTGTATGAAGAACCATTACAATGTTGGTCAATGAGAGGAAGTTTCTTCGCTTCTAAAATGAAATACATTAGAGAGATAGGTGGATTTGATTATGTAAACTTTCCATTAATTGAAATGCCTGATGGTAGTGATTCAAGAGACCCTAATGGAAATACTTCTGAATATTTAAATGGATACAAATTCACAAAAGTATTTGGACAAAAAGGTATGAAATATTTATCAGACCAATATCGTTTTTCAAAATATATGACTGAATGTGGAGCTGGTCAAGTAAGATTAAAATATGAAGAACCACCATTTAGACAATTACCAGACGCGTGTATTATCGGAGAACGAATGTAATGAGAGGTCGTATTATTTGTATTACACCAATTAAACACTTGGAAGGTGTTTATGGAAGATTAGAACAATATGGAAATTCCTTTTATGAACCAAGTATTACAAAAAATGATTTATCAAAACGATTATCTGATTGGAAAGATATTGAGTATTTATTTACAAATCCTAACAAACAAAATTTCGTTTTAGATGAAGAAGTTTTAGGTAATAGTAATATAAAAGTTATAAACACTTGTTCAACAGGATTAAATCATATTGATATGGATTATTGTGAAAGAAATAATATAGAAGTGTGGTCATTGAAAGAGGATTTTGGATTGATTAATGAACTACCTTCAACAGCAGAATTATCATTTGGATTAATGATGAGTTTGTTAAGAAAAATTCCAGAGGGATTTAACTCGGTAAAGAAAGGTGAGTGGAATTATGAACCTTTTATAGGCAGACAAGTAAAAGGATTGACCATTGGTATTGTTGGATATGGAAGACTTGGAAGAATAACAGCAGAATTACTGAAAGGTTGGGGAGTTAAGATTTTAGTAAATGACCCGTATGTTGATGTTGATAATGAGAATTGTATAAGAACAACAATGAATGAAGTGTGGAAACAATCTGATGTTGTATTTTTACATCTGCATGTTACAGACACAACAAGAGAATTAGTAAGTGATTATTTCATATCACATATGAAAAAAGGTTCAATTCTAATCAATACTTCAAGAGGAGAATTGGTTAATGAAAAAGCTGTAATAAATTCTATAAAAGAAGGACACTTGGGTGGATATGGAACTGATGTTATTGCAGACGAGTTTGGAGATGTTAAGGAAAGTGAATTAGTGGAATTCTCAAGGGAAAATGATAATGTTGTAATTACGCCGCATGTTGGTGGTATGACTTGGGAAGGACAAACAAAAGCTTATAGATGGGCTATGGATAAATTTGGAGGAATAAATGAGTAAAATTAGAGGGTTGGTAATTATACCATCAAAAATGGACTCAACACGAGTAAAAAATAAAAATTTAAGAATTATTGCTGGGAAAACATTGTTAGAACATTCGTTAGATTATGCAATGAAATCTAAACACACGATAGATATAATTGTAACAAGTGAATCACTAAAAGTAGCTGACATAGTTCATAGATATAGACACAATAATATATTAGAGGTTTATAGACATATGGTTTCTATAGATAAGAAAGCAGTCCATATTGTTAAAAGAGACAAAGATTATATGGGTGAAAGAGAAGTAGCAGATGTTTATGTAAATGTAATACAGAATGACATATACAATCCAGAAAATCACTCTCATATAAGAGAGAATGGTTCTATATTGAGAGAAAAATTAGAAAATGTTACACACATAGTTGGAGTTCAACCTGACCACCCGGATAGAACACAAGATTTAGATACTTTGTTAGAATACGCCGTTGAAAATAAATATGATGATTTATTTACCGTAGACAATAAAGGAACAAGAAATGGTTCAGTAAGAATTATGAAAAAAGAATTTGTTGAAAGTGGTGAAATAAGTCGTAGGGTTGGAAGTTATGTAGATAACTGCACTAATGTTCATAGTGAACAAGATTTAATTGACGCTGAAGCAAATATTGGTTTAGAAGAAAGATTATATGAGTTAGGAAATGAAGGTGAATAAGTATATACAATCATTAGTAGATGATAATAAATTAGATTTATCAGTTCGTTATAATAATTATGACAATCTAGGATTTAATAAAAGTCCAATTGTAATATCAGGTCCTTGTTCAGTTGAGTCAGAAGAAATGATTGTTGATTGGGCTTTAAAAATGAAAGAACTCGGTGTCGATGCACTTCGTGGTGGAGCATACAAACCTTGCACTTATCCAATAACAAAAGCTATTGGTAATTGGAAAGAAGGATTGAGAGAAGATGGATTAAGATATTTACTAACAGCAAAACAAGAGAGTGGATTACCTATTGTTTCTGAAATTATGGATGTAAATCAAATCAATCAATTATCAATGGACACGATTGATTATATACAAGTAGGAACAAGAAATTTTCAAAACTATACATTATTAGACGAGTTAGGTAAGTTAGACAAACCAATTTTATTAAAGAGAGGAACTTGGGGAACACTTGATGAAATACTTGGAGCGTGTGAAAGAATATTAGTTGGTGGTAATGAAAAGTTAGCCATATGTTTAAGAGGTGTTGTTGGAATGCCTTCTTATAGACACATATTTCCATCAACGAGATGGGCACCAGACTTAATGATGATACCAGCACTAAAAGAGTTTTGTGATATTCCTATTATCTATGACCCAAGTCATAGCACAGGATATAGAAACTTTGTTAAACCAATATCTAAAGCCGCTATAGCCGCTGGAGCTGATGGATTGATTATTGAATCACACCCTGAACCAGAAAAATCAATTAGTGATGCTGACCAAGCGGTATCTATTGAAACATTAAAAGAAATTATGGAGGAAATAAAATGAGAGGTATAATATTAGCAGGTGGACACGGGTCAAGATTGTATCCATTAACAAAAATATTTAATAAATCATTATTACCAATTTATGATAAACCAATGATTTATTATCCACTACAAAGTTTAAAACAGATAGGAATTAAAGAAGTTTGTATCGTTTCTGGTAAAGAACATTGTGGACAAATAATGAATCAATTAGGAAGTGGTGAAGAATATGATATGGATATTACATACAGAGTTCAAGAAAAACCCGGTGGTATCGCACAAGCGTTAAGTTTATGTGAAAGTTTCGCTGATGATGAACCAATTACGGTTTGTCTTGGTGATAATATTTTTGAAGATAACTTTGGAAAGAGTCCCTGGAATATATTCACAACAGAGTGGATAGATAAATTCTTTGATGAAAAACCAAAAAGTCATATTTTTATAAAGAAAGTTCCAGACCCTGAAAGATTTGGAGTTCCAGTATTTCACGGAACAGGAAAACATTTGTTACGAATTGATGAGAAACCAGAAAATCCAATGTCTGATTACGCAGTTACAGGACTATATGTTTTTGATTATAATGTTTGGAATATTATCAGAGAACTAAAACCTTCAGAACGAGGTGAGTTAGAAATTGTTGATGTAATCAATTGGTATATTGATAGAGGAGCAACAGGATATTCTGAACTTGAAGGATTTTGGTCGGACGCTGGAACACCAGATAGTTTAGTTCAAGCAAACAAATTAGTAAGTGATAAACAAAGGAGAGAAAATGATTAAACCATTAGGAGATAGAGTTGTTATAGAACCAGCTCTACAACAAGAAAAAACAGAGAGTGGAATTATATTACCAGATACAGCTCAAGAAAAACCGCAAGAAGGTAAAGTATTAGCAGTTGGTGATTGTCTATACATTAATAAAGATGATGTAGTTTTGTATCCAAAATATTCAGGAACAGAAGTAAATCACGAAGGAAAAGATTTATTAATAATGCCTGAAAAAGAAGTATTAGCGGTGGTGGGGTAATGGACAAGATTCAAGTCTTAAAACCAAAATACAGAACAGATGAAGTTCTAAACGAAATCAAAGAGTGTTTAGATACGAGTTGGACTGGTATGGGTGGAAAGTCTATTGAGTTTGAAGAAAAGTGGAAAGACTATTCAGACTTACCACACGCACATTTTCTACAATCAGCAACTGCAGGATTACATTTAGCAGTTAAAATATTTAAAGAAAAATATGGTTGGGAAGATGGAGATGAAATTATAACAACACCACTAACATTTGTTTCTACAAATCACGCTATTTTGTATGAGAACTTGAAACCAGTATTCGCTGATGTGGATGATAGTTTATGTTTAGACCCAGATTCAGTTTTAGATAATATTACAGACAAAACAAGAGCTGTTATGTTTGTTGGTATTGGTGGTAATATTGGACAATACAATAGAGTAAGAGAAATTTGTGAACTTCAAGGTATTCCATTAATCGTGGACGCGGCTCATTTAGCAGGAACTAAAACAAGTAGAGTTTGGACTGACTTTGGAGCTATGAGAAACGCTCAAGTCGGTTGGGATGCTGATGCAGTTGTATTTAGTTTTCAATCAGTAAAGAACTTACCAACAGCAGATAGTGGTATGGTATGTTTTAAAGATAAAGAAGATGATAAAACAGCTCGCCGCCTCTCTTGGTTAGGTATTGATAAATCTACATACGATAGATATAATAAAGGAACTTATAATTGGAAGTATGATGTTCCAGATGTTGGATACAAATATCACGGAAATGCATTAATGGGAGCTATTGGGTTAGTTCAGTTAAAATATTTAGATGAAGACAATCAATATAGAAATCTACTATCGGAAAGTTACGATTATTATTTTAATATGTTAGACTTAGATACAATAGAACCAATAAAAAATACATTGATAGGTGATTCAATTCATTCAAGACATTTATATCCAATCAGAATTAAAAAAGGATTGAGAGATTTTGTAATGGAAGAACTATCAGAAAGAGGAATTTATTGTGGTGTTCACTATTTAGACAACACACAATATTCAATGTATAATTACGCACACGGAACTTGTAAAAGAGCTCACGAGATTAGTTCAGAACTAATATCATTACCATTACATTTACATATGTCAAATTCTGATGTTAGAAGAGTAGTTGAAGAAATAGCAGACATACTTCCAGAATATGATAAAGATAAATCAATAACAAGAGGTTTATTAGGGAGAGCAAAAAAATGAAAACAATATTATTAGTTATATTAGGACTTTGTATTGGACTTATTATTAATAAAGGTCTTCACAAGATAGGACTATAAGTATGGCAAGAAGTAAACAACACAGAAGAAAAGTAGAAACGGTTTATACAGGTAAAGTTGGGGCTCCACCTTATCCAAACGAAAAGTATGTTTCACGAATGACTTTTTGTATTCCAAGTAAAAACAATTTAAGATATGTTAAAGTAGCGATAGAAAGTATTAGAAAGAATGCTATGAGAGATGACCATTATATTCATATTTTAGTTGATAAAAATGACGATAAATGTTATGAATGGTTAATGGAAAACAAAGACGAAAATACTATTGTGAAATTAAATGATAGAGGAGAATTATATGGTATAGGTGAAGCATATGATTATCTTGTTTATAATGCTCCAACAGATATAGCAATGGTATTCCACGCCGATATGGCATTGGGTAAAGATGCTGACTATCACGCGTTCAAACATTGGAAAAGAGGAACGGTAGTTTGTTCAACAAGAATTGAACCGCCGCTCCATCCAGAAGGCCCAGAGAAAATCGTTGAGAACTTCGGTATGTGGCCTGAACAAGATGTTGAAGAAGGATTTGATGAAAAAGGATTTGATGAGTTCGTTGAAAAATGTAAGAAAGAATATAAAGATAAAACAACAAATGGTTGTTTCGCACCCTGGTTAATTCACAAGAAAGATTTAGAATTAATTGGTGGACACGATTATAGATTTAAATCAGCAAGAGAAGATTCTGATTTATTTAATCGTATGGTATTAGCGAATATGGAATTAGTTCAGTCTTGGAATTCTTTTGTATATCACTTAACAGCAAGAGGTGGACAATTTCAACACGGAAAATTAACAAAAGACCATTCACAGAAATCAAGTGAGTGGCAAAATCTAATGAATAACTCAACAAGAGAATTTATTAGAAAATGGGGTAGTATAGTTAAACACGATACACTTATGAGACCAGTTATACAACCAAAGTATGATGTAGCATTTAAGATAAAGAATTGTGATTTAGCAATGTTATACCAATTAGAGCCTTGGTGTTCAAATATTTATACAGATTGTAATCAAAGAGAATTGGATTTGTATATCCACAGAGAACAAAAAAATACAACAAGACCACTAAAAGAAAGAATCGGACATTATGATGATGAAATTAATAGTGGAGTTGTAGTCAGATTTGATGGTTCTGAAATGACAAATAATTTGTATAGTTTTCTTATCAGTCTTGGTGATATTTTGACTGATAGTGGAGAGTTAGGTGAAATGACTTACAGAATATTCCATTTAAAGATTACAGCACTAAATAATTTGTATTTTACGAAAAAGAATTGATATTTATTATTAAAGTTATAGGAGAGAAAAAATGTATGATGTTACCGTAGCAGTTTGTGTTTACCAACAGAAAAATTGGTTACATAGATGTTTAAGAAGTTTGTCAACACAGACAATGGACAAATCAAAGTATCAAGTTATCGTAGTAAATGATGACCCAAATGAAAGATTAGAAGATGTTATTGAAGTATTTGAAGAACATCTTAATATAAAACTAATTAACAATGGTAAGAATTTAGGATTACCAACATCACTAAACAAAATTTTAAAAGCCTCAATGTCAAGATATTTTGTTCGTGTTGATTGTGATGATTATGTTTCAAGTCATTTCTTATCAACATTATCAAACTTTTTATATTACAATTCTGGACCCAGAGTAATGAACACAGAATGTAACTATCAAGCAGTAGCGTGTGATTACTTCAAAGTAAATGAAACAGCAGAATTGTTATCAAGACATAGTGCAGAAGAAGAGTTCTTAGCAAATGGTATAATGTATACTTATGAATCACTTGCAAATCTTGGGTTCTATAATGAAGAATTTAAGATGAGAGAAGGACACGAGTTAGACAAAAGATTTAAAGAGAAATATAAAATTCACTATTTAAGAATGCCGTTATATCGTTATCGTATGCATCCACAAAATAGAACAAACAATACAGATGAAACAGATAAATACGATAACAAATTATAGGAGAAAGAAATGAAATATGTAGTAGTAGGTGGAGCAGGTTTTATAGGTAGTAATATCGTAGATAAACTTATAGAACAGAACCACGAAGTAGTAATAATAGATAATTTATCAACAGGTAAAATGGAAAATGTGAATCCAAAAGCATCTATTGAATATATTGACATTAGTGATACGAAAGAGTGTCTAAGTATGACTGAGTTTATGAAGGGAGCTGATTCAGTATTTTTACTAGCCGCTAAAGCGAGAGTTCAACCTTCAATTGAAAATCCTGTTGAATATGAACAAAACAATACAATAGGAACTTTAAATGTTTTAAAAAGTGCTTCAGACGCAGGTGTGAGGAGAGTCGTATATAGTGCGTCATCATCAGCCTACGGAAATACTGATAAACTACCATCAGTTGAATCAGACCCAGTAAATCCAATGTCCCCGTATGGAGCACAAAAATATTATGGTGAAGTGATGTGTAAAATGTTTTCCGAAGTATATGGATTAGAAACCGTATCATTAAGATATTTTAATATCTATGGGGAACGACAAAATGTCGGTGGAGCTTACGCAATGGTTATTGGTATTTTTGTAGACCAATTATTAAATGGAAACCCAATGACAATTACAGGTAATGGGGAACAAAGACGAGATTTCACTTATGTTGGTGATGTTGTAAACGCAAATATACTCGCATCTCAATCTGAAAATGTTGGTAAAGGTGAAGTAATTAATATTGGTAATGGTGATAATCGTTCTATCAATGAACTAGCAGATATGATTGGTGGAGATATAGTTAATATAGCTCCAGTTATTGAACCAAGAGAAACATTAGCAAACAATTCAAAAGCAGAAGAACTATTGGGTTGGAAACCAACACAGAACATTGAAGAGTGGATTCCAAAATATAAGAAGGATATGGGATTAGATGTATAAAATTGGAATAGTCGGTAGAGGATTTGTAGGTTCAGCAGTAGAGTTTGGATTTTCACCACAAACGGGGTGTGATTGTAAAATATTCGCATACGATAAGATTAAATCTAAATCACTAAATTCTTTGGAAGATGTTGTATGTTATTCAGACATTATATTTTTATCAGTTCCAACACCTTCAAAGTCAGACGGGAGTATTAGTTTAAAATATGTTGAAGATGCATTACAAGAAATGTCTGAGATAACTTCCGATATACAAGATAATATGGTTTTATTAGATAATATTGTTTTGGTAAGAAGTACCGTAACACCTGGAACAACAGAAAGACTTCAACAAAAATATCAGAACTTAAATTTAGTATTCAATCCAGAATTTCTAACAGAACGAAGTGCTAAGTTTGACTTCGTTAATCAGAGTCGTTTCATATTAGGTGGTGACCCTAAATATACTGCAGTAGTAAGAGATTTGTTTCATTGGAGATTTGGTGATACTACACCAGTAATTGAAACAGACTATCAAACAGCAGAATTGATTAAGTATATGAATAATTGTTTTTTCTCAACAAAAGTATCATTTTTAAATGAGATGAGACAAGTTGCAGATAAATGTGGAGCAGATTGGGATACAGCTATTGAAGGTTTTATTAGAGATGGAAGAATAGGACATACTCATATATCAGTTCCAGGACCTGATGGTAAACGCGGATTTGCGGGTTCTTGCTTTCCCAAAGATGTTCAAGCAATGATAAGTTTTGGTGAATCACTTGGTTTGAATATGCATACTTTAAATGGTATATGGAAAACTAATTTAGAAGTAAGACCAGAAAGAGATTGGGAACAATTAGTAGGTAGAGCTGTTGTTAATCCTGATGATGAAGTATGACTTTCTATATGTTAATGGGTGGAGATACTGAAAAGGACACAATCAACTCAACAAATACATTGGGTGAGATTAGTTTCAACACATTTCACACAGAAGACGGATTTAAAATACTAATGAATATAGTAGAGAATTATCCAGACAAGTTAGAAGAGATTAGTATATTTGACCAACAAGTTAGAGATTATTCCATAGAAGAGTTTTTGGATAAAATAAAAGGGTTAAAACTTAAATAAAATGATATTTATTAGTATAAAAGGAGAATTATTATGGGTTTAGAAAATTGCACTGGTTTAATTATCTTTCTATCATTATGGGAAGGATTATGGACTTTAACAGGTTTGTGGTATTCCGCAAGAAAAGATAAGTGGTGGTTTATTGGAATGGGATTCCTTCAGTTATTAGGAATAATTGAAATTTACTATCTTGTAAAACATACAACTTTTGTATCAGATATTAAAAAAATTAATTGGAGAAAACTATGGCTAAGAAACTAGACCCGTGGATTTATAATGCGAAACTAATCAAAGGTGTTGATGGAGACACTGCAGATGCATTTATAGATTGCGGATTCAATATATCAGTAAAGAAAAGAATCAGGTTCAAAGGAATTGACACCTGGGAAAGTAGAACACGAGATTTAGACGAAAAGAAATTAGGTTTAAAAGCGAAAGCATATACCAAAGAAATGTTATCAAGAAATGATGGTAAATTCACAGTAAAATCACACGGAGTTGGAAAATATGGAAGACTTCTTGGTGAAATCTTTATTGAAGGTGAAGACAAATCATTGAACGATTTACTAATAGAAAATGGGCATGCATACGAATACAGCGGTGGAAAGAAAAAAGTATTTGGTAACAAATGAATCACTACACTTATAACATAATAAATAAGACTAATGGTAAATACTATATCGGTATGAGGTCAACAGAAGTTGAACCTAAGAATGATATAGGTGTTAACTATTTCGGTTCATCTTGTAACAAAGAGTTTAAACAAGCATTAAAAGAAGATAAGTCTAATTTTATCTATAAAGTTATAGAAACTTATGATTCGAAAGAAGATGCTTATAAGGGTGAGAAACGAATACATCAAAAGATTAATGTTATGAAAGACCCGGCATCATACAATCTTCGTGTTGCTGGATTTATGGGTGGAGAGAGACTCGGAATAGTAATGTCAGAAGAACAGAAACAAAAAATTAGTAAATCAATGCCGAAGAGACAAAAATTACAAACTTGTCCAAAATGCGGTATGAGTGGTGGAAACAATATGAAACGATATCATTTTGATAAATGTGATAACCATAATGGTCATTTGAAACAATTATGGGTAAAGAGTCAAGTTGGAGTATAATGGATAAGATAATTCTATATTCAGCAGACTGGTGTAGTTCTTGTGTATCCGCGAAAAGATTTCTTGAATCAAAGAATATACCATTTGAAGAGATTAATATTGATACGCAGGGTATTTCACGAACAAGATTAATTGAACTAACAGGCCGACTA
>ERZ1046148.661-NODE-661-length-19847-cov-4.743937_pt1 | contig 19847 bp, 13 predicted proteins | sample MGYA00383090_ERZ1046148 | MGnify/ENA primary metagenome ERZ1046148 (study PRJEB29581, sample SAMEA5548360) | metagenome | biome: marine; feature: coastal; material: water | depth 25 m | study: Short-term variability in the microbial, nano- and picoplankton... | reverse complement strand
AAATACAAAGATTTTTGGAACATACAAGTTAAAAAAAGGAATGTATGTAGAAGGATTCAGACACACGATTACCCCTTCCGTTAATTTAACTTACCGACCGGATTTTTTCATTGATGCTCAAAACATAAATCAACTTGAATTCGATACTGTTCTACAAAAAAACATAGAATACAGTAAATACTCCACTTCTATTTTTAGACCCAACGCAAGCAAAGCTGCCAGTATTAATTTTAGTTTAGATCAAAACTTACAATCGAAAGTGAGGGATAATAGTGACTCAACTGGCTTAAAATATAAGAAGGTCAATATCATCAATGCTTTTAGAGTGAATTCTTCTTACAACATGTTAAAAGACTCTTTAAAATGGAGTAATTTAAGTTTCTCTTTAAACACAGCCCCAGTGTTTCTTAAAAATTTAAACATATCCGGAAACTTTTCACCTTACGACATTGATGAAAATGGATTTGTTTACGACAGCCTACTATGGAAAGCTGGACAGTTAGGAAGACTAACAAGCTTTAGAGCTCAATCATCAATCAGCTTAAACAGAAACCAATTTGTAAAATGGATTTTTGGATTAGATAAAGGGAAAGATCAAGATTTCGGATGGTCTATGAATATCAACTATACATATACTTATTCTAAGCCCACTTTTGATGTGACTACAAATCAATCTTTAGGACTTTCAGGTAAAGTTGATTTATCAGATAATTTATCATTCCGGTACAATCTACCGATCAATATGGAAACCTACGATTTCGCTCAAAACGGCTACCTAAATTTCACAAGAGCACTTCATTGTTGGGAAATGACCACTAACTGGTTCCCTTTTAGAGATGACGTTTGGTTCACATTCACAATTCGACCAAAAGCTGGATTACTTCAAGACTTGAAGTACGATAGAAAAAGACGAGGAAGTTCAATCAATTAAAATTCATATAAGCATGTCAAAAATAATAAACACAAAAAACGCTCCAGCAGCAATTGGACCTTACAACCAATCTGTAAAAACTGGAAACTTACTTTTTGTTTCAGGACAAATTCCTTTAATTCCTGAAAGCATGGAGTTAATTACAGAATCTGTGGAAGCTGAAACGCATCAAGTAATGAAAAACTTGAAAGCTATTTTAAATGAATCAGGTTTAGATTTCGCTAACATCGTTAAGGCTTCAATTTTTTGTAAAAACTTGGAAGACTTTGGTAGAATAAATGAAGTATATGGTTCTTATTTCGAAAGCGATTTCCCTGCAAGAGAATGTGTTGAAGTAGCTCGTTTACCAAAAGATGTTAATGTTGAAATATCTGTTATTGCTGAAATCAACTAAAAAGCAAAGCGCCCCGGTAACCAGTCGGGGCGCTTCTTAAATTAAAAACTAAACAACCTAGCATTAAATAGTTGATACTATTTTTTCTCACTTCTTCTTTTCCTCAAGAAAATAATACTTTAACAAGGTAATTCCCAGTACCAAACTATCTCCTAAAATAAAGTATTCCACATTTAGCAGTCTCCACCTTACCAAAACACTACTTAGATAAGTCGAGAGTTTAGGTACTAAATTATCCATTGTTAAATGCATTAGAAATTACTTTAAAAACTAAATCAACCCCAAATAATTAGAACAGTCTTGATTTTGAGATGATAACTTTTTACAAAAACACGTCGTTAAATGTATAAAAGCTCTTAATACTTTACGGACAATGGTATCTGAAATTAAAAAAAACCAGATTGACGAGATGATTGAATTAGCTAAAGCTATTCAAACTTCAAGTGGAGTTTCTAGTTCAAACCCGTTCGCTGATAGAATGGCGAGCATCATACAATCGCCCGAAAGTAAACACTTTTTAATACGTTTAATGGACGTAGCTTTTAGAAGTCATAACTTTGATAGAGTATCTACCTATATCGTGAGACTATTTAATTCAACGAATGCTCACAAGCAACTTTTCAATATTTCTGAAAGTATCCTAGTTCGACTTTTCAGAATAATTGGCTACAAATTACCCTCTGTTAGTATTCCCCTTATGTTGGAACAAATTCAACAAGTAACAAGCCCTGTTATATTTTTTAAAGACAGTTCTTCTTTTAGTAATCATATCGATAAAAGGAAAAAACATGGTATCGAACTAAACATAAATCCCATCGGAGAAACTTTAATTGGAGAAAATGAAGCAAAAGAAAGATTAAACAAATATTTAGAAATTTTAAATGAACCAAAAGTTAATTATGTTTCTATAAAACTATCCACATTGCATTCGCAAATATTAGCTATTGGACATGATAACGTCATTCAAGAATGTATTGAAAGACTTTCCGTTTTGTACCGAGAAGTCTTGAAGATAAAAGAAGAGTTAGGTGTTACAAAGTTTATCAATTTAGACATGGAAGAGTTTAAAGATTTATCCATTACTTACGAAACCTTTGTTCGAACATTAAATAAAAAAGAGTTTAAATTTTTAAGAGCTGGGATAGTTCTGCAGGCTTACTTACCTGAGTCTTATAAGGTAGCTAAGGATTTACAAGCATGGTCTATTAAAAGAGTTGAAAACGGAGGGTTTCCTGTTAAAGTAAGGATTGTAAAGGGAGCGAATTATGAAATGGAAAAAACAGAGTCATCGATGCGCGGTTGGCCTTTAGCTACTTATAATTCCAAAGTTGATACAGACGCGAATTTTAAAAAAATTCTACTTGAATTACTAACTGTAAATTCCACCAAATGTCTTAATGTTGGAATTGCTTCACATAATATTTTTGATTTATCCTTTTGCTTACATATCGTTCAAGAACAAAAATTGCATACTAATGTAGATTTTGAAATGTTAGAGGGTATGGCCAAATCCACTGTTATTGAATTAAATAAAAGAGGCGCAAACCTGATTTTATATACCCCTATTGTTCAAAAAGAAAACTACTTAAATGCAATTGCATATTTAGTAAGGAGATTAGATGAGGGAACGCAAGATGGTAATTTTCTCAAAGAAGGTTTTGATTTGAAAGTTGGTTCTGAAAAATGGAAGGAACTAAAAGAACACTTTTTAGAATCCTTAAAACTCATTAATCAAGTACAAACAAATTCAAATAGAACTCAAAACCGATTAAGCGAAGTCTGCAGTTTTGATGCAGATTTCGAAAATACGCCTGATACGGATTGGACTTGTAAGTCGAATAGAGACTGGCTAGAAGCCATTAAGGAAAAATGGTCTAACCGTAACAAAATAGACCTTTACAATATTCCAGTAGTTGGGAAATCTACTAACGGAAATAGAATAAAAATCAAACAAAAAAACTGGGAAGGAGAGTTAAGCTGGACTTATGAACAAGCGACAGAAGAAGATTTTGAATCAATGATATCCGCCTCTTCGGCTTGGTATTCAAAAAATGCATTACAAAGAGGTGATCTGTTGAAAAAAGCCGCTGTTGAAATTGCTAAAAAAAGAGGCGATTTAATTGGAATAACAGTTGCTGAATTGGGTAAACTACCAAGCGAAGTTGATGTTGAAATTTCAGAGGCAATTGATTTTGCAAATTATTACGCTGAGTCTATTTTACAAATAGAGGAAGAAGGAATTGAATATTTAAATAAGGGAATTAACCTTGTATTGTCTCCATGGAATTTCCCAATAGCAATTCCAATTGGAGGTGTTTTAGCATCTTTAGCAGCGGGAAAACGCGTAATTTTAAAACCATCTCAAAATGCTGCCGCTACAGCATTCTTAATCAGTCAATGTTTATGGGATGCTGGGATTCCTAAAGATGCCTTTGCATTTCTACCAACTTCAGAGAGCATATTAGATAAGTATCTCTCTTCTGGGAATATATTTGACGCTGTTATTTTGACTGGAGGAACAGATACAGCACAGTTTTTATTAAAAAGAAACCCTTACTTAAACTTATTCGCAGAAACAGGTGGAAAAAATGCTACTATCATTACAGCACTCGCCGACAGAGAACAAGCCATAAGTAATGTTGTTGATTCTGCTTTTGGTAATACAGGTCAAAAATGTTCTGCAACCTCAGTTTTAATACTAGAAAAAGAGGTTTATGAAAACAAAGGATTCAGGGCTTTATTAAAAGACGCTACTCAAAGCAGATTTTTAGGGAAACCTTGGGATAACAAAACAAAAATTGGACCTATGGCAGTTCCAATTAACGATAAAATAAAACATGTTTTAAAAATTACGAAAGATGAAGAATGGTTGTTAAAACCTGTTCAAACTGGAGATTTCATCCTCTCTCCAGGAATAAAATGGGGAATCACACAAAACAGCTATGAATATCAAAATGAATTATTCGGTCCTATATTGTGTGTAATGAAGGCAAGTGGTTTGGGTGAGGCAATTAAATTTGTAAACGACAGTCCTTTTGGTTTAACTAGTGGTATTGAATCGTTAGCTAGAGAAGAAGTACGGTACTGGAAAAGTCAAATTAAAGTAGGAAACTTGTATGCTAACCGAAGTACAACTGGCGCAATCGTTAAAAGACAACCATTTGGAGGTATTAAAGCTTCATCTTATGGTTTTGGAATGAAAGCTGGTGGCCCCAATTATGTTAGACAATTTCTTCGTTTAATACCAAAATCAAACTCTACCATCAAACAGGAATACCAAAACGCATTTCACACTTATTTTAAAAAAGAAGTTGACAGCACAAAAATTAGAGGCCAACACAACATTTTAAGATATCTTAAACCTAAGAAAGTTTTTATTTTGATAGACAAAGACTCCACAGAGCTTAACTTAAAAATGATTGTTGAAGCGTGTAAAGTACTCAAATGTAAATTCGAAATAGTTACAACTTCAGCGGACTTAAAAGTAACTAGTCATAAAATAAATAAACTGGAAAATTTTAATCAAATATTTACTGATTTTGACCCCCTCACTGTGATAAGAAGTTTAATAACCAAGCTTCCAAGGTTTTTCCAACAAGAATGTCACACAAAAAACATTCACATTTACAAAAAAAAGCCTTCTGAAAACGGCCGAATGGAATTATTGAATTACTTGACAGAGCAATCATTATCAATCAATTACCATCGATATGGAAACTTAATGGGAGAAAAAAGTATGAAAGACTAACATTAGAACCTTTAACACTTATTTGTTCTCCCCTGCCTTAGAAGCTTTACAATATTTATATTTGTACAAAATTTAAAACATGAAACTTACAGTAGTTGGTGGTGGAAATATGGGACTTACCTATGCTAAGGGAATTGATAAGGCAGGCTTGCTAAGTGAGCAAATTTCAATTCTTGAAAAAGGTGATGATAATGTTAAAAGGTTAAAAGATACAGAACCTCAATTCCTAATTGAATCATCACCGAGTGACTGTATAAAAAAATCAAACATTATATTACTTGCAATTAAACCATTTCATGCTCCAGCTGTTTTTGAAGAAATAAAAGCTTATATGAATCCAAATCAGCTCGTTATTTCAGTAATGGCTGGTGTTAAAATAGAAACAATACAAGCGGGCCTTAGCATAGCTAAGGTTGTGAGATCGATGCCTAACCTTCCCGCTATCATCGGAAAAGGTATGACAACCTTCACTTCTTCTAATAGCGTAAGTAAGCAGGAAGAAAGAACCGTAGCGAAATTATTAGGTTCTACAGGTGAAGCTATTCATTTACAAAACGAAGATGACGTTGATAAGTCCACAGGTATTTCAGGAAGTGGGACAGCATACATTTTATACTTTATGGAAGGGTTAATGAATGCAGCTAACGAATTTGGTTTCTCTGAAAAGGAAGCTAAACAAATGGTTACCCAAACTTTTGATGGCGCTGTAGATTTATTTAGGAAGAATAATTTAAGCACAAGTGAATGGATTGATAAAGTTTGTTCAAAAGGAGGAACGACTATAGAGGCGATCAATTCTTTCGAAAAAAACAATGTAAAAGATTCTATTAAAGAAGGTGCGATTGCAGCATACAACCGAGCTGTAGAGCTTGGTAATTCATAACATAGCAAAAGAAATTTAGAGATATGATATTTACAACTGAAACAAAAAATAAAGCATTAAAGGATTTAGCCTTATTAATTGAGCAAAACAAAGAAGAAATAATTGCTCAAAATAAAATTGATATTGACGGTACGGGTAATATCGACCCTACTCTGATAGACAGACTTAAAGTTGATGCTAAAAAAGTAGACGGTATGATTGCTGCTGTTGAAGATGTTATTACCCACGAAGATCCTCAGGGTAATATATTGCATGAGTACAACCACCCTAATGGAATGCTTGTGCAAAACAAAGTTGTTCCTTTTGGAAATATCTTAATCATTTATGAATCTCGACCTGATGTTACTATTGAAGCAGCAATAACAGCTTTTAAAGGAGGGAATAAGATATTACTTAAAGGAGGGAAAGAGTCCAAAAACTCAAATATATTCTTAGTGAACCTTTGGCATCAAGCCTTAACTAAAAACGGTATTCCAAAGGACTTTGTGACTTACCTTGATATTAACAGAGAAGAAACACAGCGTTTATTAAAAGAAAATACGCACAATCTTGATTTAATTATACCTAGAGGTGGTGAAGGTTTAATAAATTATATAAGAACAAACACTGCGGTTCCTTTATTAATTAGCGGGAGAGGAAATAACTTTGTTTATATTCATGACAAATGCGATTTTGACATGGCTATTGATGTAATTCTAAATGGTAAAAGTAGATTAAGTGTTTGTAACGCAATTGATAAAGTTATTATAAACGTAAACCTTCCTAATTTTAAAGAGAAAGCTGAAATTCTAATTAAGGAATTGATGAAAATTAATATTGAGGTTATTACAGACGGTGCGCAACTGGAAAATTTCGGTGGAGTGACTAAAATGACCGATAATATTTACGCCGAGGAGTTTTTATCCCCAAAAATATTAATTTCAGAAACCAACGATATTGAGGATGCTATCGCAACAATTAATAAATACTCGGGTGGACATTCAGCGGTAATTATAGCTTCAAACGACTCTACATCTGAAGACTTTCAAAATAGAGTAGATTGTGCTGCTGTATATCAAAATGCTTCATCAAGATTTACAGATGGGGGGCAATTAGGTTTTGGTGCTGAAATAGCCATTAGTACGCAAAAGCTTCACTTCAGAGGTCCTGTAGGAACTGGGCAATTGGTAACTAACAAGTGGTTTATTAAAGGGAACGGACAAATTAGAGGTTAAAAACATATGAAACCAATCATTGTATTAAAAATTGGCACCTCTACTTTAACTGGTGGAACCAATAATATTTCTAGAGGAAAAATTGAAGATATTTCGATGCAAATCCTTGATTTAAAAAAGGATTATAATGTAATTCTTGTTTCATCAGGTGCTATTGCAGTTGCGAAACAATTCGTTAAGCTTAAAGCTCCTGAAAGACCCTTAGGCCTTAAATCAGCCTTATCGGCTATAGGACAGCCTAAGATAATGCAAATTTACATGGAAATTTTTGCAGATCATGGATTGCAAGTTGCTCAGTGCCTTTTAACACACTTTGATCTCCAAGGTGAAGAATCACGTGAGAATACTAAAAAAACAATTACAGTCCTTTTAAACAACGACTATATTCCAATTATAAATGAGAACGATACCGTTGCAGTTGAAGAAATTATTCTTGGGGATAATGACAAACTATCTGCAATGGTTGCAGTTTTGATGAATGCTGAAAAATTAGTCATCGCTTCTGACATTGATGGAATTTTCACTGGAAATCCAAACATAAATCCGGATGCTAAACTAATTGAAAACGTTAAAAGTATTGAAGAGGTAAAAACTTATATCCAAGACACTGAAAGTAATCTGGGCTCCGGTGGTATGGAGTCTAAAATTAATGCTCTAGAAATTTGTCAAGGAAAAAACATCAAGGTTATTATCGTTAATGGAAGCATTCAATTCTTTCTAAGAAAGGCCATCAAAAACGAAATACCTCACACCCAATTTATTGGATGAAAATAGAATTTGAAGGAATCTAGCATACTTTACGCAACATTGTTAATCAGAAGTGATTATAAAGATATTTAAAAAGACAACATTTCTTTTCAACGCTTATTTATAATCTTGCCATCAGCCCATTTTTTATTCATCAAGTTTAAGAAGAACATTTAATTTAGTTTTAGCACCAAAATACTTGATTTTTTCGCCAGTTTTCAATCCATCAATTAAAGCTGATAAAACAACCAAACCTTGTTTTAGTTCTCTAAAAACATTTTTATCTATGACTAAATTCCCTAATCTGATTTGAGCAAAAACATCTTCTAATGCATGTGCTATTACTCCAATAGGCTTAAAACCCATTCCTAATGCATTTCCCTTGAGTGTACGTGTAATCTTAAAAATAGCATCAATAGATTTTCTACTGGAATGATCTTTCTCTAATTTAGCAAAAAGCGTATTAAGTTCTTTTTGGTTTTCTTCCGCTTCCGCATGAAATATAGCTCTATAACCCTCTCCTACGACCATTTTAAAGCATTAGAATTAATTCAATTTAAAACTATAGAAAACATAAACTTTATCAAAAAAAAGAGCCTAACTAATAATGCTAACCTCTTTTGTTTTATTGATTTTAAATAGTTTTATTCATCTTCTTTTAAGATTTCTTTTTTCATTTTAACAGAGTCCTCTGTTAAAGTTTTAGTCGGAATCTGAATTTCAGGAAGGCTATCAATATTTAAAGCACTTTTCATTAATAATAAACTTGAATCCTTTTGTATTGCGACACTAGAATCTGGTGTTAAAACTAAGCTAGTTACTGAATCTAGACTATCTAAAACAGTAGTTTTAAGTGAGTCAACAATTATTGGTTGAACGAATGAATCTATTTTAAAAACTTCTCTAGCCTCCGTTACAACATCAGTCATAACTGTTTCATTTTTTTTTCCTACCACTCGATTTCCAACTACCAGCTTCTTATCCAATTCTTTTGAACTTACTTCAATTTCATTCGACTCTACTCCTTGTTCAACCGTATTGCCCTCCTCTTTTACTTTTGTTTTAAGTTTTTCAGCCTTCACATCTTTCACTTTTGAAGATTTTTTATTTTTATCAATAGTTACTTTTGAATCTTTTTTTGATTCATTGATTCGTTCTAGCTTTCCTGATTCCACTTGTTTAAGTGACGATTTCTTTTTAGGCTCAACTTTTTTATCTTTAGATTTATCATCTTTATTTTTTGATTTGCTTCCTGAATCTTTACTCTTAGAAGACTTTTTCTTGTCTTTTGAGGAATTTTTACTTTCCCCCAGCTTTTTTTCGCTTTTATCTCCTTTAAAGGTAAAGTTGATTCCAAAACTTCCTGATAAATATCTTGCATGATCAACCTGAGTTAAACCGTAAACATTATCAATCATACCATAAAGTTGAAAAGCACCTAAATGTAATATCAGACCTGCCCCAATATTATCATAAGTCGAATTAACTCCTGCATAAGTCACTTTTGATGTTAACCATTTATTCAAATGAAAACCTGCCCCAACCATTATCATTGGATAAAAGTTATTATTAAACACACGTCCGTGTATTAATAAATCAGCATCAAAAAAATTATTTAATTTATACCTTCCACCAAGATATAATCTTGTTTTTAATTGAGTTCTGTATGAAACACGACGCCTTTTTAATTCAAACACAGAGGCTAAACTATCTCCTAAATCAGTAAAAAATTCACCATCATCGGATTCAACGAGTTCAGAATATGCAAATCCATCATATTTAAATTTAGCACCTTCATTGTACAATTCCTCTCCGTTATCTTTCCAGTTAATAAAACCTAGATCAACAATACTTCCATAAAGAGTCAGCTCATCTGAATATTGATATGTAGCCCCTAAATCTAACCCAAACCCGATATTCGATGGATTAAAAACAGATGGTTCTCCCCATGAACTATTAACACTATCATTAAATAGAAAAGACCCGTATGACTTAATACTAAAGTCAGAGGTTGCCGTTAAAGAATAATCATTCTCATCCGTATGTAATTTAATTCCGTTAAAATCACCATTAATATTCCCAATCCCAATTAAAATTTTGGCACGACCGCCTACATTTAACTTTTCATTTATATCTCTCCCATATCCTATTCCTGTTTCTAAATAAGAAGAAGCATCAAATCCAAATCCGTCTAGCGACAAATTTTTCCCTATATAATTTGCATTCCCATTTAAAATAAAATCAAAAAGTGTCCTGTTATATCCTAAATTCACCTCAGATTTAGAAGTAATGTTTAAGGAAAAATAATTGCTTTTAACCTTGAAACCAAAACCAATTATATCTGTTGCAAGTCCAAAATTCAAATAATTTCTATCGGAAAGATTCTTAACAAAGTTATTCAGATCTATATTTCCCTTGACAAACAAATCGCTAAATGAAAAAGCACTATTTGAAATTGTTGCACCATAACCCGATAAACCAGGTAAGCTGAAATAACCTGAGTATTCAGGAAATATCCCAGCATTATAATATCGAGCTTGGGGTAAATTACTATATAATGCTTGTTGAGTTGCATATTGTCCAAAACCTAATTGAGCAATAACAACAAAGGCTAATAAAAATATATTCTTTTTCATCTTTTATTCTTAGTCCTCTTTATCAGAGTTTAATTCAATTTTTAAATTTGCCAATAATCCCATTTTGATAAGCATATCATAGTCAGAATAAATTTTTACATCAGACCCTGAGTTTGCAGTATTCATAACAGCATTAACAACAATAAAAGCAGCTCCATCTTGAAACAGAGCAACATCAGCTTCGTCTACGATCAAATCAGCTTGGCTAATTCCTCGTGTAACAACGTTACCATCTTCATTAACTGTTCCTGCATTTACTAAAACTTGGTTTCCATCAGATGCTTTTAAAGAATCTAAAATCAAGGTATCTGAATCTGCTAAATAAAAGTTTATTTCAGCCTCTAATGGAAATCCATTATCAACATTAGTCCTTAATGATGCTTTTAAAACATTGTTAAACATTTCCGACATTGATGAATCAATAGCTATATATTGTTTTATCGATAGTTCAGATATTTGTCCAAAAATAGGTACTGTTAAATCAAGTGTAACATCTAGTTTACTATTCTCTGATGCAAAATTATGAGTCTTACCGTTTGGATTAATCTGTCCGGACAAACCAGTGGTAACTTCATTAGGCCATAAATTAATTAAATCTGCAATATTTGTATTGTCATCCAACAATAACTCACTTGTTACAGCTAGAGATGGATTCGAAACATCAGCTCCTAAAATGTCAAACGGAATAACAGATGTTGAATTCAATGTTTCTGATTCATTTCCATTTTCCATTTTTAAATTCAAGCTTGAAATTTCAATTGGAATTCCAAATGTATTGTGAAACTTAAGACTAACTGTAGGGTTTACAAAGGACATATTTGAAAACAAATCGGATGCTTCTAAGTCAAATTCCTGAGTTTCATCATCCATTGTTAGTATTGGTGTACCAAAATAACCATCAATGGATTCAGGAACAAGATTCTCCATTGTAATATTTGCACTAACAACATTAGAGGTATCAAAATCAACCTCTAAACCAGAGCTCACTACTACCGCCTTTACAACTGATTGAACGGTATTAAACCCTGCCCCACCTTTAGTTAAGTCAAATTCGTATCCTGATAAATCAAATGACTCATTAACCGTAGATGGTCCTGCAGACACTAAGACTGAATCTATAAATGAGCTGCCTAGCTTGGTCGCAAAAGGCAATTCAATATATAACTTAGCTGCTTCTTTTATTTCATAATTTAAATCAATGGTTAAAGTTCCTGATTTAAGTTTAAGCATTTCAAATTCTTCACCGTTACCTAATTCAATCTCAATATCGATTACATCATTTAAAACTTCTTGACTAGGAAAAACAGCAGTACCTGATACAACAACAAAATCATAACCAGACATCGTAACAATCAAGGAATCTTTGCCATCTACACAAACATCTGTTGAGGTTCCGGGGCTTGAAATTGAGATGAAATTTGCCACCATATTACTTTCGATTGTTTCCCCTTCCATTATTATACTGTCAGCTAATGTTGTATAGGCAGGAATGCTAACATATCTTAAAGTATCAACAGGAACATTGTCAGAAACTCTAACTAATTCTAATTCGATATTTGTTAATTCGGTAGGCCACTTATTTTCTATGTCAACTTTTAAAACACCGTCTGAAAAAGTTGCTTTAGAAAATGGTGCATCCGCAATTTCTAAAGCTATTCCTCCAGCATTTTGATTAGAAAAAGGAGGAAAAGTATTATCACAGGATCCATCAACAGCATTAAACAAAACGCTATATGGCGCACCTACACGATGTACCATAGTATCTAAAGTTATAGCATCTATTTTACTGTCTACATCATCGATATAAAGCGGGTCTAATTTAAAATCGTAGCTAACATTTTTGTCTGGAATATCAATAAATTCTGAAAGCATAAATGAATAAACCGTATCAGAATAAACAAATTCTAATAATTTATTCTCATCTGCCCTTAGCATATTTGAATCTGCCGCGGTTAAAATATCTTCAGCTATAATGGTAGCTTTTATAAAAGGTACCGCTATTTCTGGAGAAATTGTAGCATTAATATTATCATCAAGTTCGTATTCGTCTCTTAAACAAGAAGAAAGTAGGATCGAAATAACAAACAAAGCTGAATAAAACTTTTTCATTCTAAAGGAATTTTAAGCACAAAGAAACAAATTTAATTAACTTTCAAGAAAGAAAACGTTACAATTATTAGAAGTAGAATTCAAAATTTAATTTAAGAGAAAAACAGGTGCCCTTAAATTTGCAAACGACACATCCAAAAAGTTTGCACCACCAAAGAGACAGCCACATTAACTGATTTGAATTGACTGTACATTTTTAAAAAAACTTTTTAGTATTTTGAGAAAGTGTTTTTAGGATAAATTAGAATTAATTCTCAACAAGTTTAACCGAACATACTCCAAAGCAATTAAAGAATATTCATGAAATTTATTTCCAAATAACTTAGGTTATTCGTTCAGTTCGCCAATTTATATACTTGAATTAGGTTTACAGTTTTGCTAAATAATCTTCCACATTTTTTTTCACCCTAACATCAATGTTTGAATTATCTGCCTTTACAAACTTCTCCCCTATAATTTTCTCGTACAACTCGATGTATCTATCACTAACTGAAGCTATATATTCCTCTGTCATATCAGGAATAGCTTGACCATCCTGTCCCTGAAAACCGTTTTCAATCAACCATTGACGAACAAACTCTTTTGACAATTGTTTTTGTCCCTCTCCTGCTTTTAAGCGCTCTTCATATCCTTCTTGATAAAAGTACCTTGATGAATCAGGAGTGTGAATTTCATCAATTAAAAGAATATTACCATCTTTATCTTTTCCAAATTCATATTTAGTATCTACCAAAATCAACCCTTTCTCAGCAGCCATTTCAGTTCCTCTTTGAAAAACTTTTTTAGTGTAATTTTCTAATTGAATATAATCTTCTTCACTCACAATTCCCTGTTTCAATATCTCCTCTCGAGAAATATCTTCATCATGCCCTTGATCTGCTTTGGTAGTAGGCGTAATAATTGGTTCAGGGAATTTTTCATCCTCAACCATACCATCAGGAAGGTCTACCCCACACAAAACTCTTAATCCAGATTTATAAGTTCTGGCAGCGTGTCCTGTTAAGTAACCTCTGATTACCATCTCTACTTTAAAAGGATCTGCTTTTTTACCAATCGAGACGACAGGGTCTGGAGAATCCATTAACCAATTAGGCACAATGTCTTCGGTCGCTTTTAAAAACTTATACGCGATTTGGTTTAATACTTGACCTTTAAAAGGAATACCTTTTGGTAAAACAACATCAAACGCAGATAATCGATCGGATGCAACCATTACCAATACATCATCACTAATTCCAAACACCTCTCTTACTTTACCTTTGTAATAAGAAGTTTGTCCTGAAAATTGAAATTTTGAAGTTGTTAAAGTATTCATAAATCTAAATATTTTGCACAAAAATAATGAAGATAAAGTAGAGTTTAAAGAATTAGCTGTTCAACTTTTTAACAAAAAAAACATCAGACGGCAAGCTTCCTGAAAAATCTAATTTATTTTCTATTTAAATTAACTTTCAGGATTGCGTAAAAAAATTCTGCAAACTGTTTAATTTCCTAAATGTGTAACTTAAACATTCTACAGCAGCATTAAAAAAAACATTAAGCCCTTTTAATCAGCAGGAAAGTTCCTTATATTTTCAGCCACAGATACAAAGAAAACAAACGATAAAAAAATTCTGATGTGTTCTGAAGTCCGAAATCAATCTTAACTTTACAATTATGGGAAGAAAAAGAAAACAATTGCCTGTTTTTGAAAACGTAACAATTATTGATGCTGGAGCAGAAGGAAAAGCAGTAGCAAAAGTTGACGAAGCAGTAGTGTTTGTAACAGGTGTAGTGCCTGGAGATATTGTTGATTTGCAAGTAACCAAAAAGCGAAGAAGATTTTACGAAGCAAAGCCAATTAAATTTCACGAATACTCTAAAGACAGAACAGAAGCTTTGTGCGAGCATTTTGGTGTTTGTGGAGGTTGTAAATGGCAAGAATTACCGTACAACAAACAGTTATTTTACAAGCAGAAGCAAGTAAACGATAATTTCCAAAGATTAGGTAAGTTTGAATTCCCTGAAGTAATGCCTATTCTAGGTTCTGAAAAAACAGAATTCTATCGTAATAAAATGGAGTACACATTTTCCCACGCTGAATGGTTAACATTTGAAAAACTGAACACAGATATTGAAAAGAAACCTGCAGTTGGTTTACATGTACCTGGTAGATTTGACGGCATTATTAATATCGATAAATGCTTTTTACAAGGATCTATTTCAAATGATGTTAGAAATAAACTTAGAACCTTTGCGCTTGAAAAAGAAATCCCATTCTTTAATATGCGCGCTCAAGAAGGAATTTTAAGGAACCTCGTCATCCGAACCGCATCAACTGGAGAAGATATGGTTATTGTAATCTTCTTCGAAAACAATCAAGAAATAATTAAAGATGTGATGGAATTCTTAAAAAATGAATTCCCCTCAATTACATCACTAATGTATATTGTAAATGAAAAGAAAAATGACAGCTTTGGAGATCAAGAAGTAATTCTTTATTCTGGAAAAGATCATATATACGAAGAAATGGAAGGCTTGAGATTTAAAATAGACCCTAAATCTTTCTATCAAACTAATTCATTACAAGCTTATGAATTGTACAAAGTGACTCGTGATTTTGCAGGAATTAAAGACTCCGATATAGTTTATGACTTATATACAGGAACAGGAACAATTGCAAATTTCGTCGCTAAGCAAGCAAGAAAAGTAATTGGAGTTGAATACGTTCCTGAGGCAATTAAGGATGCAAAAATAAACTCTGAAACAAACAACATTAACAATACCACTTTTTTTGCAGGTGATATGAAAGACATCTTAACAAATGACTTTGTAAATAAGAATGGTAAGCCGGATGTTATTATTACGGATCCACCAAGAGCAGGAATGCATGAAGATGTTATTGATGTGTTATTAAATTCAGCACCCGAAAAGATTGTTTACGTAAGTTGTAATCCTGCTACCCAAGCTAGAGATATTCATTTGCTAGATGGAGATTATGCTGTAGAAAAAGTTCAACCGGTAGATATGTTCCCTCACACCCACCATGTAGAGAATGTAGTTCTTTTAAAAAGAAAAAAGTAACTTTAAGTAACCGCTAGATAATTTCAACATGGATAGTAAAACTATTGTTTTAAATAAAGAACAAATTCACGCTAAAATAAATCGTATGGTTCATGAAATTCATGAGCTATGCTACAGCGAAAAAGAAATTATCATTTGTGGTATTATTGAAGGTAATGGAGATAAGATAGCGAATCGAATAGCGAATCAATTAGAAATAATATCCTCTCTGAAAATTACAAGATCTAAGATTAAAATTGATAAGGAAAATCCATTATCAAGCAAGATTGAGTGCGCCCTCCGTTCTGAAGAATACGCAAACAAATCGATAATAATTGTTGATGATGTAAGCAACAGTGGTAAGACTTTAATGTACGCCGTGAAGTATTTTATGGAATCACATGTTAAAGCAATCAGACCACTAGTTTTAGTTGACCGAAACCATAGTCGTTACCCTGTGAAGCCTAGTTTTGTAGGAACAACTATATCTACAACTATTAAAGATCATATTCATGTTGAAATGAATGATGAAAACGAAGCTGTTTACCTTGTTTAACCAGGGCGGCTAATAACTTACCGAAAAACTTGGGGCTATAAAAAGAGCCCCTTCCCTATCTGTAGATAATTGAATCCCAAAAGTGGAAAGAAAGGAATATCTAAGCGGATTAAAATCAAAATAAGCCGTTCCACCTTGTGAACTTAGTGTTCGATTTATTTGGCCGTCGTTAATTTGCATAAAGTCATAAAACATGTTTACATAAATTCTTTGTAAATAAACTAGTCGTCCAACTTTCCAATCAGGATAAAGCAAAGGCGTAATATATTCGACACTAAACTTTTCGCCATTTTTGAAACCCTGATTTGATACACCTCTAGGTTCTATTAAATAATTGGGGACATAAAAATCACTTCCCCATTGCTTTCCTACTGAGAACTTTAAACCATCATTTTTAAAAAACCCACGAATTATTGACGAAACATTTAAAACTTGTGCATTTTGAGATGAGTTTAAATTAAAATAATATGCCGAAGAGAACCTAAGGCTTAATGGAGAATACAAATCTCGTACAGCTGGCTTATGAGCAACGATGAAAGAAAGGATAAACTGAGAGCTTTCTTGAATCACAGCAGTATCTTTATAACCTGGTTCAAAATCATAATCGGACTCGCTATATAAATAGGCACTTTCTAGAAAAAATGATTTCCTGAATTTTGAGCCATTATAATACAAATTCACTTTACTACCCGCTTGATAACTCAGTGTTTTTAAATTGGTCTTTACATCTTGAATTGATACATTCGGTTCAAATAAATTAGAAACTCTACCAAAAAATTGAGGATAAAAATGTTCAAACATATAGTCGGCAGTCCATTGTTTACTTTTCGAATCGGAAAAATAATCATAATTTAAACTTAATATAGATGAACTTAATAAGTTTTGAGAAAAAACAGATGCTCCTAAATTCGCATTTTGTTCACTTGGATTAATAGAAAATGGAGCCCAACTATGGAAATTAAACAAATTTAAAAGAGGCTTGTATTTGGTTACTTTAAACGTATCCGTTTGAATTATAAACTGAGTATTATCTCCAGTCCAAATTTCATCTTGTGTAAAATCATACCCCATAGTAATTTCAGATCGGACTAACCTTGATCCATTATTACGATAGTCTGCATAAATCACTTCAGAATTCAGACTATCTAGCGCTATAAAATCCAGTCCAAACTCTGGATTAACAACCTTCTTTAATTTATTTTCATTCCACCAAGCAACAAAATCTTTATTTGCATGAATTGTCTCAACAAGATATCCACCCTTATAAGGAGTTGGATTACTAAACGGTGTACTAAAAGGTCTGCTATATTTTATTGCATCATTAATTAAATCAACTTCAAGTAAGAAATTACTTTTGCCTTTTAAACTTGACAGCACAATTTCATTCGCTCCAAACCAATTCGGATGATAAATCATTTCCCGATTACCAAAACCAATCCTCTGCAACTCCACTCCTTCTAAATCAACAATTAACAAAAAACTATTATTAGCTTTATCAACCTCAACCAAAGCTATTTTATCAGCAGTAGGGTTTAAACATGGAGCAAACCACCTTGTTTTTCGCTTGATTCTTCTTCGTTTCATCGTTTGAATATTTAAAAGAACAACTTCACTGTAATCCAAATAACTCCACCTTGGATTCACTCTTTTTTCAGACCAAATTAAGTAGCCATTAGAGTATCTTAAACTATTCTCATCATAATTACCCGGTACATGCAATAATTGTTCTAATCCACTTTTTAAGGTTACGAATCGCAAAGGTTTATCAAAAGACTTTTTCACAGCAATTAAAGTAATAGTATCTACTAAAACAGGATTTTCGTAACTAACGTAATCATTACTTTTTTTAGTGATAATTTCAACATTTGTAATCTCCTCAAACCCTTTTAGACTTCTTATTTTTTTTTGAGAAGAACAAATTAAATCACCATACAATTGATTGATTGATTTACCTGTTATTTTTTTTAAGTGATAACTAAAGGGATAAAGTGGAAAAGGATTTCTTACTAAACGTGTTAAAAGCTCATCCCAAACTGAATCTGATAAAGATGCTCTTAAAAAATAGCCAAGTTTGTAGTGGTCTGTAATATAATTCTTAAAGCTGCCAAAAGACGCCTTTTCATAACTGATTGAATCTAATTCAGAAATCTGAGCTTTAAACTCTCGAAGAAACTTCCCATAATTAGCACGACCTCTTGTTAAATTTTCAGATTCCGAATAAACCGCATCTCCTTCAATAAACCATAGCGGAGTTGTTGCCACAATAATAGCCCCAATACCTTGTTCTCCAAATAAAACATTAAAAAGCTTACCAATACCTTGATTATACTTTTCAAATTGAATTACATGCCTATATTCATGAACCGCTAATTTCGTTAACCAATCAACACCTTCGTTTTCTTGAGACATTGTTGCATAAAATTCAGATCGTTTAGGAGCTAACGTAACAAAGCCATTGTCTACAGTTGTGTTGTTTTGTAAAATAATTGAAATCTTCTTAGGCTTTGTTTTTAAAGTCTTCCTTGTAACAGTATTGGCATAAACAAGAATATTAGCAAGCTCCTGAGCCTTGCTTTCAAAGTCAACTGGGAAAATTAATTGAAAATTTTCGGTTTTAATTTGGCTCCACTTAACACCAGCTGGATTTTGCCCCAATGAGTACAACTGCCCTTTTAAAATAAAAGCATTGAGAATAATTATTAAGAATAGGCAACGTTTAGCCATTTGAATCGTTATTTGAAACAAGATTGTATCTTTGTTCATGTAATATTATATCATAAATACCCAATGGCAAAAAATCTAAGTTTAATTCTAGTTTTAAGCATCGTAATACTCGCTTGTAAACCCGAGTCTGAAACAGATGCGTTTTGGGACGGCATAAATACAAAAGACAAGTATCAACCTTTTACTTTTGCGTTAACTTCTAGTCAAATTGAAACATGTGCATCTATTTCTCAGCCTACTTTAACAAGTATGTTAAATGCAGAATTTGAAGGAATTGATAATGCTAATATAAATGCTTCAATGATGTTTTCGTCCATCTCAGACCCTCAGTATTCTAACATTGCAGAAGAATTAAAGTTTCTTTTTGATTTAAATGGAAATAATACTTTTACAAACTACCCCGCCTTTGTAAACAACTTAACTTGTTTTAATACAGACACAGCTTCTTTTTTCGAATCAATTAGGACTCAAATTAACAGTTCACCCAAAATAAAACTAGGAATTAAAACAGTAATTGATAAGAAAGATTTAAATATTTATGTAAAAGGTGAGTATCAAGATAATGTCACAAGTAGTCATTCAATTGCAATTTACATTTATCGTAAATCTGAATGGGCAAACCAAGAAACCCCCTCAGGAACAGAATCAATAAAATTTAAAAACAAAATAATTTCAGCTACGACTCCAACAGTTGGTTCTACTTTAAACAGAAATAATAAAGGAGCAACCTTTAGGAAAGTAGGAACATTCCATTTCTCAAACGAAAACAGATCAAACCTAGGTGTTTTAGCAATCGTTTACAACCTTGAAAACGATAAACCATTTGAAGTATTAAATTCCTTGAAATTAGAAACCTTGTAAAT
>ERZ1046148.658-NODE-658-length-19902-cov-6.595657_pt1 | contig 19902 bp, 25 predicted proteins | sample MGYA00383090_ERZ1046148 | MGnify/ENA primary metagenome ERZ1046148 (study PRJEB29581, sample SAMEA5548360) | metagenome | biome: marine; feature: coastal; material: water | depth 25 m | study: Short-term variability in the microbial, nano- and picoplankton... | reverse complement strand
AAACGTATAGCAGACTATCTTTTTGATTGGGTAGTAAAGAATAATCTACATAAAACATCAGATATTATACAGTTAGGCAACTAAATACTAATATGGCTAGAGGAACAGCAGATACCAGTTTAATAAAGCAAGGCTTTAAAAAAGTACCTATGACTAAAGAACAGTTATTGGACTTTGAGGCCTGCTGTAGTGAAGAAACAGGTGCTATGCATTTTATGACAGAGCACATGCAAATACAACATCCTACAAAAGGTGGTATAAAATTTGAACCTTTTGATTATCAAAAAGGGTTAGTTGAAAATTATAATCATTATAGATACAGTATTAATATGCTGGGCAGACAGATGGGTAAAACCACTGTAGCCGCAGGATACTTGCTGTGGTATGCTATGTTTAAGCCTGACAGTACAATACTAGTAGCGGCACATAAACAAGCAGGTGCTAGTGAGATCATGCAACGTATACGTTATGCATACGAAAGTGTCCCCAATCATATTAGAGCAGGTGTTACAGAATACAATAAAGGCTCTATGACTATGGACAATGGTAGTAGGATAATAAGTGCTACAACCACAGAGAACACTGGTAGAGGTATGTCACTTTCATTAGTATACTTGGATGAGTTTGCGTTCGTACCACCCAGAATAGCCAAAGAGTTTTGGTCTTCATTGTCCCCAACATTAGCAACAGGTGGTAAGTGTATTATTACAAGTACACCAAACAGTGATGATGATACTTTTGCTATGATTTGGAATCAAGCAAACAAAAAGTTTGATGAACATGGCAACGAACAAGAAGTAGGAGTCAACGGTTTTAAACCAATGATTGCTAAATGGGACGAACATCCAGATAGAGATCCAGGTTGGGCAACAGAAGAAAGAGGAAGGATTGGAGAAGAACGTTTTAGACGTGAACACGAATGTGAGTTCGTTATATATGACGAAACACTTATAGATTCTTTAAAACTATTAGAGATAAAAGGTGTAGAACCTAGTCTTAGAATGGGGCAAACACGTTGGTATAAACAACCAGATCCAGACTCAATGTTTGTTGTAGCACTAGATCCTAGTGCAGGAACTGGAGGAGATAATGCGGCAATACAAGTATTAGAACTTTCTAGTATGACACAAATAGCAGAATGGTGTCATAATAAGACCCCTGTAGAAGGCCAAATGAAAGCAATGCTGGACATACTCATGTACCTTAAAGAGTGCAAATGCGACCAGTTGTATTGGTCTGTAGAGAACAATAGTATTGGCGAAGCGGCACTTGTCGTCATTAGAGACACCGGTGAGGAAACATTTCCAGGTGATTTCTTACATGAACCTAAACGAATACAAGGTAAGAAAGGTAGGAAAGGTTTTCATACTACACATAAAAGTAAAATTGAAGGTTGTTTATTCCTTAAACGATTAGTAGAACAAGATAAGATTAGACTTAAAAGTAAAATGCTTGTATCAGAACTTAAAAACTTTGTATCAAGAGCAAACAGTTTTGCCGCTAAACCAGGCGAATATGATGACTTAGTAATGTCTTTAGTTATTGCTGTTAGAATGATTCAATACATAGGTACGTTTGAAGAGCAAGTTTACGATCAAATAAACAGTGGTTTAGGATCAGATGGGTTCGAAGATGACTACGACGATTCCGATGGGCCGATGCCTGTTGGGATAATTTAGATAAATAGTTGTATGGCAACTAATAAAAAGCAAGTTTCAGAAAAAGTATTCAACTTACTAAAAGGTTTTGGTTTTGAAGTCAAAACGTTTGATGTTGAAGGTACCAGCACAATTAATCCGCAAGAAAGCACACGATTTGTTGTTGAAGAACCAAATATACTAGTTAGAATAGATCTTAATAAGAATTCAGTTATTTTAAATACGAGCGAAGACTTAGCAGATCATAAAGTTAGACCAATGTTAAAAGAATTAAGTAGAGATTACTTAATGAACTTTGATTATAATATATTTGGTAAAAGGCTTAAAGCAAAAGGCGAGTTGCAAGACGCAACAAAAAATTCGGAGAAAGATATGGCAGACGTAATGGAGGCTAGTCTAGGCAAACTGTCAGGCTCAACTAAAACAAGTTATCAACCTTTAGAAAACGTAAAAATAGTTTTAAAACATAAGAAAGCAGTAGACGAAGAAGTTAGAGGATCACGTAGTAGAAATATACAGAATGTGTTTATACAACGTGGTGATGAAAGATTTAAACTACCTGAGAATAACCTAGCAATGGCTAGGGCAATGGCAAGACATGTTCAGCAAGGTGGAGAAGTATATGATAACATCGGTGAATCAATTGTAAACATGGCACAAGACTTAACTAGATTACGTGAGTTTATTGTCTATGTAAGAAGATCTAATATTGTAAATGAAGCAAATGCAGAATATGTTGACTTAGCAATAGAGAACATTAATAACATCAGAGAAACATTTAAAAAGTTACAAGGCGCAAAAACATACGCAACAGCAGTTGAAACTCTTTCAACACAAGAAAAGTATAATTTAGAGGAAGATGATTCCGACATCCAATCTCTATTTACAGAAACACATTTTGATAGCAAAGTTGCAAACGTAATGGATAACTTACGAACACTAAATTTAAAAAAGAAAGCATTTGAATCACACATTATGAAAGCAATACAAAGTGAGAACTTTAGTAATGCAGTTGACATGCTTAAAGAAACAGAATTATTACAGTTTGATAATCCTCATGCTAAATTAGGGCATCAGGTTAGTCAATTAGGCTTCAGTGCAACAGACGAAAGATTAGGTGGTTACTTACGTGACTGCGGTAAACGTCTTAGCAGTGGAGGCAGAATGAGCAATTTTGATTACACAGCAATCAAAAGTTCATTATTAAGTGCAGGCAATACACCTGCTGTACAAGGCAGTCCAATAACTCATATGGAATCATTTGAGAACTATATGGACCGTTTTTCAGTAGATTTTTAAAAGTATTTAATAAATAAAGTTGTAATTTAAAAATTGTCCTAGACAATCAGAGAATTACATTATTGTAATTTTGGTAATTTATTTACAAAAATAGGTTGACAAGATTACATTTTGGCATTAATATAAGAAAGTAATATGAAAATATTACGCACATGGCATACATTATAGGAGAAACATCATGGCATCTTTAGCAGAAATCAGAGCAAAACTACAATCAATGGAATCAAAACCTGGTAGTTCCCCCGCTCAAAGCGACAAAGCAATATACCCTTTTTGGAATATCGACGAAGGAACAAGCACCGTTCTTAGGTTCTTACCTGACTCAGATCCAAACAACACGTTCTTTTGGGTAGAACGACAAATGATCAGACTTACATTCCCAGGAGTGGCTGGCGGAGAACAGAAACCTGTTACCGTCCAAGTTCCTTGCATGGAAATGTGGGGTGATACATGCCCTGTATTAACTGAGGTTCGTCCTTGGTTTAAAGACGCAAGTCTTGAAGATATGGGTAGAAAGTATTGGAAAAAACGTTCATACATTTTCCAAGGCTTTGTAAACGAGAATCCCCTCAACGAAGATTCACCAGAGAATCCAATTAGACGTTTCGTCATTGGGCCTCAAATCTTTAACATTATTAAATCAGCATTGATGGATCCAGAAATGGAAAACCTTCCAACTGATTATGTAGCAGGAACAGATTTCCGTTTATCAAAAACCACTAAAGGTCAATACGCAGATTATTCTACAAGTAAATGGGCAAGAAAAGAAAGTTCACTTACTGAAGAAAACTTAGGCGCAATTGATACTCACGGACTATTTAATCTTAATGATTTTTTACCCGCTAAGCCAGCCGCAGAAGGCGTACAGGCTATTGCAGAAATGTTCCAAGCATCAGTAGATGGGGAGTTATATGATCCTGCTAAATGGGGTCAGTTTTACAAACCCTATGGACTTGACGTTCCTAAAGTATCTGGAACCCAGACACAATCAACAGTTGCACCGGCTCAACCTACTCCAGCAGTACCACAGCCTACAACAGAGAGTGTGGCACCTGTAACAGCACCTGCACCAGCAGTAGCAGAAACAACTGCACCAGCAGTAGCAACTGCACCTGTAACAGCAGAGGCTAGTGAAGACGTTGGCAAGAAGTCGGCTGATGATATTCTAAATATGATCAGAAACAGACAGTCGTCTTAAGGAGTAAATTATGCAGAAACCTTTTGACCTAACAAAGTTCAGAACTGGAATCACGAAAAGCATATCCGGTATTAGTGCTGGCTTCCATGACCCTAGAGATTGGATCAGCACTGGTAACCACACACTCGACTATTTGATTAGTGGAGACTTTGCAGGGGGTGTACCCCTCGGCAAAGTAACTGTGTTTGCAGGTGAGTCAGGATCTGGTAAATCATTTATATGTTCTGGTAACATTGTAAAGAATGCACAAGATAAAGGATGTCAAGTAGTATTATTTGACTCTGAGAATGCATTGGATGAACAATGGTTACAAGCATTAGATGTTGATACAACACCTGAGAAACTACTAAAAGTTAGTGTTTCAATGATTGATGACGTTGCTAAAGCAATATCTGAATTTATGAAAGACTATAAAGCAAACTATGGCGATTTAGAGTATGACGACATGCCTAAGTTGTTATTTGTAGTCGATAGTTTAGGAATGTTACTTACACCAACTGACGTTGCACAATTTGAAAAAGGTGACATGAAAGGTGATATGGGTAGAAAGCCTAAGGCGTTAGCGTCTTTAGTTAGAAACACCGTTAACCAGATTGCACCGTTTCCAATTGGTATTGTTGCAACTAACCATACTTATGCATCACAAGACATGTTTGACCCTGATGATAAAATCAGTGGAGGACAAGGTTTTATATATGCGTCAAGTATTGTAGTAGCAATTAAAAAACTTAAACTCAAAGAAGATGAGGACGGTAATAAAGTTAGCACAGTACAAGGTATAAGAGCCGCCTGTAAAGTTGTGAAATCGAGATACAGCAAACCTTTTGAAGGTGTGCAGATTAAGATTCCATACGAGACAGGAATGGACCCTTATAGTGGTATGTTAGAAATGCTAGAAACTAAAGGCATTGTTACTAAAGTAGGAAATAAACTTTCTTATATATCGCCTGTTACTGGAGAAGAAATCAAAGAGTTCAGGAAACAGTGGACTAATGAGCGACTTCAGGTAATTATAGATGAGTGGGAACAAAATCCTATTGCACAGAAAGAAGCAATAGAAGATATGGACCCAGATGATCTTGAACCAAACGTAGAGGAATACGCAGATGAATCCTGAAGTAGCATTGTTACTAGAAACATGGGACAGCATTAAAGCATATATACCCAAGAAAGAAAGACTCAACATTGCAGAAATATTAGTTAGAACATTTGATGATAACATAGATGTTTCTGAAGTGGAAGAACACATCATGGAGTTTGATGCAGTAATGAAGGCGGCTATTGTTAGTCACTTTGACTTACTTGAAGATAACGACGAAGATGATGAAGATGAGGAATGGGGATAAATGGCAACTTGGTATAATGAAGTAGTTTCTGATTTAAGCAAAATGGTTGACGCCATTGCTTATTATGAAGACGAACTTAATGATGCCAAATACGAATGCAGAATAAAGGGAAGCCTGGAAAAAGCCAGTGCTTCTCTGCCCGGCACAACCGAGTTCCGCTTTAATCAACTACAAGAGATTGAAGCGATACTCGAACATTTAAATATAGAATTGCGTAAAGAACGATCAAAGACTTTTCGTAAATTCTTAGAATCTTATAATAGGCAACTCTCAAGCAGAGACGCAGAAAAGTTCGTAGATAGTGAACAAAGTGTTATAGACCTAACACACCTTACAAATCAGTTCTCCCTTTTGCGTAACAAGTACCTAGGTATTATGAAAGGACTAGACACAAAGCAATGGCAAATAGGACACATAACAAGACTGAGAACAGCAGGAATGGAAGACATAGTGATCGATTAACATTCTTTTACAGACTTAATAATTGTAAAGAACGTGGCCGAACCTGTTTTGAAAATTTTACTGAAACCCTAACCTCAGATTTACAAGAGCATTGTAAACAAACTTCAAGAAGAGATAATATTTTTGTGTATTTTGAATATACACAAGAAGGTACCCTCTGGGTAGTTGATAACAAATGGTTTGCAGATACAATACATTGTTTTGCAAAAAAATATAGTATACCATTACAGAATATTACCTTTCATGGTGGAGCCGCAACATTAGAAAAGTCATATAATGCATGGCATTCTATATACCGATCAGACGAAGATAAAATTAAAATAAGACATACTGATTTTGGTCTTTGGTTATATGAAAAAGATAATGTGTATTTTGATATTTTAAAATTCCCAAAAGAAGCACACACTAATTTAAGAACAAAAAAGTTTAATTGCCTGAATGCTAATTTAGGCATACAGCACAGGATAGCATTCCTGCACTACATGTGGAAGAATAAATTATTAGACACGGAAAACAATCTAATAAGTTTCCATTATTTTCCTGGCCTGACTTATCCAATAGAAGAACAGTACCCTATTCCACAAGAACTAAAAGATATCCTACCTATTCAATTTGACCTTAAAGGCAGTTGGGAAGAAGTTTACAGCAAAATATTTGATAGCAAACACGACTCAAGTGTATTAACAGATTGGAATAAGACAGGTGATTACAGTTACATATATGATAATTCTTACTTTACTGTAACTACAGAAAGTGGCGAATGTGTGCAACTTTGCGACCAATTCTGTGTAGATCATCTAGACGAATACTTTAGGCCTTTCCATAATGAGATATTTATTACTGAAAAAACAACTAGGCCTATGCTTTATTTACATCCTCAAATTTTATACTCTAGTACAGGAACATTAGAATATTTAAAAAATTGGGGATTTAAAACGTTCAGTAATTATTGGAATGAAGATTACGATAATGAACCAAATGCAAACAAAAAACTCCAAATGATAATGGACGTTGTAACAGAACTTAACAACAAGTCATTGGAGGAGTTACATGAGATGTATTGGGATATGATGCCAATACTTAAACACAACCAAAATATACTAATTAACACTGGCATAAAAAAGTATGAAAATAATATTTTTCCGCTTGACATATAGTGTAAAGAATGTATAATTATTATTTACATTGGAGAAATAATGGATAAACACGATAAAAACTTTTTAATTAATATGAGCCCGTTTTTAATAGCGGCACTTGTTATGTTCTTTATGATGGTAGCATTTGAAACAAAAGCAGAAGACATCGAAGAAGTAATTGTTATTGCTCAACAGGTTGAAACCACAGAAGCAGATCCTTTAACAACTACTACTATTGTTGAAAGTATACTACCAGAGTTTACTTGGACAGCCGGTGGGCAAGGTGCATTTCAGGGTTACAACGAACGTGGTGCTCAGACAGTACACACTACAGTTTATAAAAACGGCATACCGTCTAACACACCAGGTTCTGCTTGGTATGACTTCGGACACGATATTGTAAGTGGCCAAAGTGTTAAAGTAATTTCCGGTGCTAACGGTGTTATGTATGGATCAGGCAGTATTGCTGGCACAGTATTAATCGAAGATACTATCGAACGAAGTGTTACAGCAAAATTAGGCAGTGATAAAGAAAGATATATCAGTGTTGCTCCTACATCATGGTTTCAGTACACCGACTATACAACTGATCAACAAGCAAGAAACGACAACACAGAAAGCGACACATACAAGAATCAAAGTGCTAAAATTATTGCTGATGCTGGAGACTTTACATTAATAGTAAGTGCCACTGATTACGCATACGATTACGATAATTGCTATACTGCTAGTTTTAGTCAAAGTAATGACTGCTTACAAGACGGTGAAAAGTTTACTGTCAGTATTAGAAATGAATATTTTACTATAGGTAGAACAGAAGACAAAGCAGAATACTTCACAGAAGGTGTTAGCACATACCAAAACGAGAGTAGTAGAGATTATTTTAGAGCAGGTGATACAATAGACTTGTCTAAGTTATTACAAGTTACATACGGTGTTGACGGCAGTAAAGATCAATACAATGAACATGAGCAAGATAACTACGGTGCGTTCTTAAGTATCAACGCCGAATTTGCTTTGAAGTATAACTTTGGTTTTAGAGTAGGCAATGCTGATCAAAACGCAATGAGGATTGGTATAGAAAGCGGACAGTTTTTCATGAATGTAGGTACAAGTTACAGGCGTCCTAATTTATATGAAACATACGGTGACTCTTTTGTAAGTGCTAATGAAGAACTATTACCAGAAGAAGGCACAGGTTACGAAATAGGTTTTGGTGCAATTAGTTTATTTAAATACGATTTTGAACAAGCAATTGAATATGCTAGTGACTATACAACAACAAATATTATTTCACCTGAGATAACTACAACAGATCCTGATACAGGTGTAGTTACTGTAACGCCTGCTGTAACAGAAGATATCTATACTCCTGCTATGTATTACAATACCGGTAACTATTCAACACAAGGCTTTAGATTCGCTAACAGATGGGGTCCTATTAGCCTTATGCTTAAAGTAAATGATACTGAGCAAGTTAGGATTCCAGAATACGTTGCTGTAATAACTTGGCAAGATACCTTTAAAGGTATTGACTACAGAATTAGATATTCAGGACAGTTTGATAGAACACCCGGACAGTATGACTTCTTACCAGAAGGGCAGGAATACTTAGATGACTTAAAGAAACTTAACATTTATGTAGGTAAACAGTTTGCATCTGGTATAAATCTTAACTTTACTATTGACAATGTTACTGACGAAGAAGTTGAGGTAATTCCTTTCTATAGTAGCACAGGAAGAGAATATCGCTTGACAATAGGGTATAAGTGGTAGTATAATATATGAAACTAGAATGGTTACAATGTTGTTTTTGCGATGAGGTTATAGAAGACTTTATGCTTTCACATAACCCATTTCCAGTTTCAGAAAATAAAGAAGATAGGTGCTGTATAAAATGCAACAATGAAATAGTTGTGCCAGCAAGAATTAAAGATTCAAAAGAAGCAAGAGTTATAAAACCCTTATGAAATGTGTATTAGAAATAAGAGATGAAGTAAACGTTAGGTTCGTTGGACTTGATGTTAAGACTAGGCGCAAGATTTCTGAAGAAGTTAAATTCTTCTTGCCTTATGCATATCATATGCCTGCTTACAAACTAGGCAGATGGGATGGCTGTATAAGGTTTTGTGATATAGGTGGAAGAACATACTTCCATTTATTAGAAAAACTATTACCTATTGTTGCCGCAGATGGATATGACATTGAAGTAAAAGATTTGCGTAAAGCATGGAATTTTGATTTCAAGAAAGTTGAGCAAACAGACTATGAACATATTGCATGGCCACCTAGGCACCCTGTTGCAGGAACACCAATAATCTTAAGAGATTATCAAGTTGATGTAATTAATAAATTTTTAGAAAATCCACAATGTTTACAAGAAGTTGCCACAGGTGCAGGTAAGACTTTAGTTACAGCAGTATTAAGTCATAAGTGTGAACCATATGGTAGAACTATTGTAATTGTTCCTAACAAAGATTTAGTTGTGCAAACAGAACGTGATTACAAAAACTTAGGTCTTGATGTTGGTGTGTACTTTGGTGATAGAAAAGAATACAACAAAACGCACACTATTTGCACATGGCAAAGTCTTAGTATATTAGAAAAGAAAACAAAGGCACATGAAGCCGACTTTCCTATAGAAGAGTTCTTAGATGGTGTTGTTTGCATTATGGTAGATGAAGTACATAAAGCAAAAGCAGATGTATTAAGAAACTTATTAGGTGGTGTATTTGCTAATGTTCCAATTCGTTGGGGATTAACAGGCACTATACCAAAAGACGAACATGAAGCAGTAAGCACATTTTGTAGTTTAGGTCCTGTAGTAGGAAATCTAAGCAGTAAAGAATTACAAGATATGGGTGTTTTAGCAGATTTAGATGTAAATATTTTTCAACTACAAGATGGTGTATTAGGATTTAATAGTTATGCACAAGAGTTAAAATGGCTTCTTACTGATGACAAACGCATAGATCATATCAGTGAAATTATAAGAGGCCTGTCTACAAGTGGTAATACACTTGTATTGATAGACCGAATTAAAACAGGCGATATGCTAATAGAAAGAAATAACGATTGGGTATTTGTGAGTGGTAAAATGAAAACTACAGATAGACAAGACGAGTATGCAGAAATTAGTGAAATGGACAATAAAGTTATTGTTGCAACATATGGTGTTGCCGCTGTTGGTATCAACATACCTAGAATATTTAATCTTGTTATGTTAGAACCAGGAAAAAGTTTTGTCCGTGTTATACAAAGTATCGGAAGAGGTATTCGTAAAGCAGAGGACAAAGATTATGTGCAAGTGGTTGACATCACGAGCAATTTAAAGTATAGTAAAAGACACCTTACGAAAAGAAAGCAGTTTTATAAAGAACAGAACTTTAGACATAAGGTAACAAAGGTAGAATATAAATGAAAATATTAACATTAGAAAATACAAGTTACGACATAGATAGTGTACCAGATGAGATAGATGATATAAGATACTGCATTTTTGATGCAGGTGATCCAGAGTACATGGATTACTTCTTTTTACCATTAATCTTTTTAGAAAGTTTTTATGCACCAGCAATATGCTTAGACATAGGCGGATATAAAATTCAGATGCCTATGGACTGGAGTATACTAACAAGTGATGAAGACTTTGATGGCTTAGAAGTTATGCCATTATCTAGTTTAAATAATAGAGGTTTTGTGGCACCAGTTTTAAACCCACTAAAGACTTGGATGCCAAGAGCAGAAGAAATACAAATTACTAACGTGTATCAAGATGTAAAATGGTATTTTCCAAAATTAAAGAACGGGCATTTACTTGTAGTTCCATTAGAAGATGGGCCTGAACCTAAATGTGTTATGTTTGTTAAAGAAGCAAATAAAATCAAAGATATTGATTTTGCTGATATGCTATAGGAGGTTATTATGGCAAAAAGAAAATTTAGAATTGAAGGCGGCAGATACGGAGGTGAACTTGTTTTAGGAGAAGTTAATCCAAATTTTGTTAGATACTATGAAGATCATGATGGCATGGAAATTGTAGAAGCAGTTTTAGAAACTGATGAATGGTCTGACGATGCAGAAGATCCTGCAGATGCACTCCTAGATCCAAATACCCCACCTAGTCCTGCATTACCAGATCAAGACTACTACATGTGGGAATGTGACGAACTTGAACATATTAACAGTCCTTATGCAGACGGTGGCTTCATGGTATATGAAGTTCCTGCAGATGGTTCAGACGATTGGGACTACGACAAAGAAGTGTTTGATGGAGACGGCATTTTTCTATATGGTAGAGAAGGAGCATATTTTGGCAGAGAAGAACCAACAGAAAACAAAGAAGAATATATTCCAGTATTGTGTTTTCATAGTTCTGAAAAAGGTTCCTTTGGTGTTTGGTTTGTAGAAACAGACGGCGAAGATTTTGATGAGTTTAAATTAGCCTATGGCGTAGTAGAAACAAATTTAGCAGAATTTATAGATGCTGTATACTATGATAAAGAAGAATTAGATACTGATTATGACTACAATGATACTACCGGTAAAAGTTACGATGCTGATGTAGGATGGTTAAATAAAAAGTGGAGAGATCCAGCAGAATCCTATACTAATATAGACCAAGAGTATTGGGATGATTACAACGATAACGTTGAATACGAAAAGGAGAATAGATGAAGCGAATATTAATATTTGGGTTACCTGGATCAGGTAAATCAACTCTTGCAGAGAAACTAGTAGATATATTAGGCAATGCAGATTGGCATAACGCAGATAAAATAAGAGAAACATTTAATGATTGGGACTTTTCTCCTCAAGGCAGAGAAAGACAAGCATTGCGTATGCGAGATTATGTTCGTAAAAGTGTTGCAAAAGGCCAATATGGTGTAGCAGATTTTGTTTGCCCTACAAATGAACTCCGTGAACAGCATGTTCCTGAATATGTAATTTGGATGAATACTATTGAAGAAGGTAGATTTGAAGACACTAATAAAATGTTTGAAAAGCCTACAATAGATAGTGTGAAAATAAATGCTATTGTAACAGCAGAAGATTGGTGGAAGGAAGAAAAGATTGAGGAATGGGCAAGGCTAATTGCTGTTGATATTAAAGATCATGAATTCCAACCTAAGCAACCAACCACACAAATGTTAGGAAGATTTCAACCATGGCACGAAGGACATCAAAAGTTATTTGAAAGAGCATTAGCAAAACATGGACAAGTTGCATTGCTTGTTAGAGACATGCCTTTAACAGATGACAATCCTTGGCAAGTGGATAAGATATGTGAGAACATTGAAATGGCATTGGCAGAATATGCAGGCAAGTTTAGATGTTACCCTGTACCAAACATTATGAATATTACATATGGTAGAGGTGTTGGTTATAAAATTGAAGAAGAAGTTTTAGATGAAGCAACACAAGAAATTAGTGCAACTAAAATCAGAGAACAGATGAGAAAGGATGGAGAACTATAGTCATCCTGCATATACTAGGTATCCACATTTGAAGGATAAAACACAGCCTCAGTATAGCGAATGGAAAAAAATGTTTGCAATAAGGCCACACAAAACTATAGGCGGTAAAAAAGTATGGTTGCAAAACATTTTTATTAGAACATTAACAATAGAATGGACTCCGCCTGCATATCCTGTAGGACCCCATATAAGGAAACAATATGCTACATGGGACGAAATATTAAATATAAAAATGAGGTAATCAATGTATCAATTTACAAGCGAAAGTGTTTCGCAAGGACATCCAGACAAAGTTGCAGATTTAATATCTGATACTGTAGCAACATACTTAATAAATGGAAATATTAATCACAGAGCCGCAGTTGAAACTTTAGTTACAACAAATAAAGTTATACTAGCAGGCGAATTTAAAAGTGATCGAGGGCATAATCCGGATAGAATCGAAAATATTGTAAGACAAGTTATAAAAGAAATCGGATATGAACAAGAAGGATTCCATTGGGAAACAGTGGAAATACAAAATAACTTACATGGCCAAAGCGAAGATATAGCACTAGGAACAGATGACTTTGGTGCTGGAGATCAAGGTATCATGTTTGGTTATGCATGTGAAGAAGCAGGTAACAAATTACCAATGCCGTTATATTATAGTCACGAAGTTCTAAATAAATTACAAAGATTAAGAAAAAATGATCCACAGTATTCTTGGTTAGAACCAGATAACAAAGCACAATTTACTTTTAATTATGGCAGTGATGGCAAACCAATTAACGTTGCAAATGTAGTATGTAGCACTCAGCATAAAGCAAATGTTGATATAGAATTTGTCAGAGAAGAAGTAAAGAAGGTTATACAAGATGTTGCCGGTGAATACTTAACAACTGATACAAATTTTTTAATTAATCCTACAGGAAGATTTGTAATAGGCGGACCAGATGGCGACACAGGTCTTACTGGTAGAAAGATTATTGTTGATACTTATGGAGGAGCATCTCCACATGGCGGAGGAGCATTTAGTGGTAAAGATTGCACTAAAGTTGATAGAAGTGCCGCTTATATGGCTAGGTCAATTGCAAAACAATTATTGCTAGAAAATCCATACCAAGAAGTATTAGTACAATTAAGTTATGCTATTGGAATAAAAGAACCTACATCAGTAACAATATGGACCGATAAAAAAATAAACTATGTAGTTGCAGAACATGTTAAATCACTACTAGATCTTACGCCACTAGGTATTATAGAACGATTTGATTTATTTAATTTAGATCTTGCTACAACAACAAACTATGGCCATTTTGGAAGAATGGATTTACCTTGGGAACTTCAAGCATGGACTTAAAAAAACATATAAGAACTGTATTAGACTTTCCTATTAAAGGGATAGAGTTTAGGGATATCACATCACTAGTTGAGAATCCACAATCATTTAATTATGCACTAATGCAATTAACTAATGAATGCATGGATTTTAAAGCAGATAAAATTGTTGGTATTGAAAGTAGAGGTTTTGTATTCGGGGCACCACTTGCCAGAGACTTAGAAGTGCCTTTTGTAATGGCAAGAAAGCCAGGCAAGTTACCCGGACAATGTTACACACAAGGTTACGAATTAGAATATGGTGAAGCAAGTTTAAGTATTCAATGTAACTCACCGATAGTAAGCACTGATAAAGTTGTAATCATCGATGACTTAATTGCTACAGGCGGAACAGCAATAGCCTGTGCTGATATATTATACAATGCATTTGATGTTGCTAAAGAAAATATTTTAGTTTTAGCACTAATAGACTTGCCCGATTTAAAGGGAAGTGCTATAATACAAGAGCAAGGTTACAATGTTAAAACACTTGTGGAATTTGAAGGTACATAATGGCTAAAAAAGCACCAGCAATAGCACTTAAAGATATAATGGCGGCTGTTGATAAGAAAGACAGAGGGTTTTATAATCGTCTTACTGCTGAACAGAAAAAGGCATTTAGTGCCTGGATGATGATGAGATATTGCAGTAGTGTGCAAGGTCGAGATGCCGCAAACTACATATATCTTACAAATGAATTAGTAAACTTTCAGTTTATGGAAGTTAGCAAACATCCCGAACTACAGTGGCTATTACTTAGTGCATGTGGTGTTGGCAAAATACAATTCCACCCTTACTTAAAACCACCCAATGCTAAGAAGAAGAAAAACAAGATATCAGAATTCTTATATGGTTTATATCCACATAGCAAACCAGAAGATATAGAATTAATGATCAAGTTAAACAGTAACAATGAATTAAAGGCATTGGCATATGACTACGGCTACGATGACAAAACAATCAAAGAAATCTTTGGAAAGTAACACCTGTAAATGGTGCAAGAAGAACTTTATGAGTGAACGTACTCTGAGTGCTCATATGTGTGTTAAGAAAAGAAGATATGCAGATAAAGATCTAACACATACTAGACTAGGATATAGAGTATTTCAAATGTTTTATGAATTGAATACAACAGCAAGTAAGGCAAAGTCACAAGAAGATTTTATAAGAAGTCAATACTATGAAGGCTTTACTAAGTTTGGAAGAAGTTGTATTAGGAACGAATATTTGCAACCTGAAGAATTTGCAAAATGGTTAATTAAAAACGGAAAGAAACTAGCAGATTGGCACAAAGATAAAATGTATGATGAGTTTTTATTATTGTATGTTAAAAAAGAACCAGGACTAAAAGCATTAGAACGAACAATAATATATTTGTCTGAATGGGCAAAAGATAACAATAAGGATTATAGTGAATATTTTAAAGAAGTATCTACACCGAGAGCAGTCCATGATATACGTTCAGCAAAAGTTTCACCATGGGTTATGTATTTAAGTAACTCAGGAAATGACTTGTTAAGACGTTTTAGTTCTGAACAAGTAGATATGATAAAAGATATAATAGATTCTAAATTTTGGATGAAAGTATTTTTAGCCAATAAAGAAGAAGTAGCAGAAATTAAAAAGACTTGTCAAATAGCAAATATATAGGAGATAAAATGCAGGACTTAATTGAAAAAACATCACAATGGCATCATGATAGGAACCTAATTGATGGTGCAACTAGTAAAGATCAAGTATTAAAATTAATACAAGAAGTTGGCGAACTTTCTGATAGTGTGTGCAAGGGAGAAGATGTTAAAGACGACATCGGAGATTGTTTAGTTATTCTTATTAACATTGCTGAACGTGAAGGCACTACATTAGAAGAATGTTTAGGTGTTGCTTATGAGGATATAAAAGATCGCAAAGGCAAAATGGTTGACGGAATATTTGTAAAAGAAGAATGAAAAAGAAAGAAGAAATGTTAGTAATCACAATGGAAGAATGTGGTGAACTAATACAAGCATGTAGTAAGATGTTACGTTTTGATGAGCCATGCGACACAAAGCAGTTACAAGAAGAAATAGGTGACGTTATGTGTATGATAGAAATACTCAAAGATGGCGGACTTGTTACTGATGAACAGATACAAAACCGTGTAGCAGTTAAAAAAGAAAAACTAATGAAGTGGAGTTTATTGTTCAGTGAAGATTGATTTTGATGTAGACATTGATATGGCGAACAGAGATGACTTTTTAAAGTTGGTTAACCATACACCTGCAAGTATTGAAAAGGATGGTAAGTTTACCAAACACAATACTGGTGTCTACTTTCAAAACATTCCTAAATTTCCATTAGAAGGCTACAGCACAATAGATCATAAACAAGCAGAACAAGAAGGTTGGTTTAAAGTGGACTTTCTTAATAATCATATATACAAAGATATTAAAGATGAACAACATTTAGACAGCCTTATTGCAACAGAACCAATGTGGGAACTGTTTGGGCATGAAGAAATAGTAGAACAACTATTCCATATTGCAAAACACTTTGAAATAGTAAAACAGCATCAACCTAAAAACATAGAACAATTAGCAATGATACTTGCAATGATACGACCAGGTAAAAGGCACTTGGTTGGAAAGGATTGGAAGGATATCGAAAAAGAAGTTTGGGTAAAAACAGATGACTACTTTTTTAAGCAAAGCCACGCAATGGGTTATGCTTTAGCAATTATTGTTCAATTAAATTCTATACTAGAAAATCTTAATCAGACTTCCTAATTAACTGTATTCCTCTTCGCTTGATTCTTTTCTTTAAAAGGTTTTGAAGAGTAGTCATTGGCCCAAACATGTGTGTAACATCTTTCATAATAAAGGTTGTTAGATATGGGCGAAAGGATTTCATTTCGTGATGCAAAAATACGTCTATGGGCATCATTCGATTTGACTCCCACCACCATGTATCTCCAAGTTCCAAAAGTATTTTTGTGTCGCCTAGGTTTTTAATTTTTTGTAGGTCATAAAATGTAATTATAGAATTATCATAATTTACAACAATACCAAAGTGTTCTGTTTCGCCATACTTTAAACCAGTAATGAACGGAAATTTTTCTTGATACTTTTCTTGCATAATGATATTTACCATCTAGAAAGATAAATAGTAATACATAAAGGTTAATAAAAAACATGAGCGATGGAGATCACAGATTATATTTATACGACAACCCAGTAGATTTAGTGGTTACTACCGACTCTCTTTATTTGGACAATAGGCCTATGAACAATAGAAAACAACGAATACATAAAGGATTTAGTAACGAACTTACTTTTAATATACGCAATAGAGATAGAAAACTGCAAAATGTTTTTAGTGAAACTCTATGGGCACATATATACAATCCAACAACTAAAAAGAGAATGCTAACAAGAAGATGTGAAGACACTAATAGCATTGGTATAATAAAATTATTTTTGAATGAAGGAGATCTTACTAATATAGATCCCGGATTATATAAAATGTATCTTACAAAAGATTCAGCAGAAACTAAAAACATGCCTATCTACTCAAATCAAGATCACGGTGTGTCTATGGACGTAGAGATACTTGCAGATGGTGTAATAGAACCAACTGCTACACAGGTAGCCAATGTATTTACACAGGTTGCTAACACAATGCTAGGCGATAGTGCAAATATTTTTACAACTAGTTCTATGTATGGCAACCAAGACAGAAACTTCACAGATGCAAGGCACTCTGTAGCAATTTACCCATCAGCATTTACAGGCAATATTTTGATACAAGGCAGTATTATAGAAAATGCACCTAGTCCAGATGATGCTAGTAATGATTGGTTTAATATTTCTAATGTTGCATTTACGGCCGCAAGTAATTTAAATCATCAAACATTTACAATTAATGCAAATTGGATTAGATGCTTAACATACCCAACTTCCGGTTCAGTTACTCAGATTCTTTTAAGAAATTAACTTGACATATTAAATATATCCTGTATAATAAACTTATGGATATAGACTCACTAGTAGAACAAGTGCATCGACTTGTCTTCGATCATTTACCTGTTAATACAAGTAGAACTCCTAGTGGTTGGACAACATTAAACTGTCCTATGTGCAGTGACAATAGAAAAAGAGGCGGCATCATAACTAGTGGGGCTAAAATATCTTTTAACTGTTTTAACTGCGGATATAAAACAGGCTGGGCACCTAATCCTCACCTAGGCGGCAAATTTAAAGAACTAGTAACAACACTAGGCGTGGATCAAACTGAACTACATAAGTTACAAGTAGAATTGCTTAAACATCAAGAATTGTTAGAGCAAGAAGATACTACAGAATACGTTTACTCTTTGTCTAAATTTAATAAAGTAGACTTACCGGAAAATGCTTCAGCAGTAGATGACTTACCAGACGGCCATCGTGTGAAGCAGTACGCAATTGATAGGGGACTGTACGGTCTATATCCATTGCTATATTTTGATGACACATTATATAAGCAAAGATTGGTAGTCCCCTTTTCATATAACGGTGAATTAGTAGGGTGGACTGCAAGGCATATAAACCCACCTAACAAACAAACTGCAAAATACTTACACAACATGCAATCTGGCTTTGTATTTAATGTAGATAGATTTGCAGACAGCAAAAGAGAAGTTGTAATTGTTACAGAAGGAACATTCGACGCAATACTTATAGACGGAGTATCTATACAAGGCAATAGTGTTGGTCCAGAGCAGGCACAACTAATAGAAAAGTTAGGGCAAAGAGTTATACTATGCCCAGACAGAGATGATGCAGGTAAAGACCTTATAGAACAAGCATTAGCATTAGATTGGGAAGTAAGTTTTCCTCCATGGCATGCAGAAATTAAAGACGCCGCAGATGCCGTTTTAAGATATGGGAGGCTGGCCACAGTATCAAGTATCATTAAACACGCAACTAGCAACAAGATAAAGGCACAAGTGAGGGCAAAAATGTTATGATCGTATATGTAAATGGATGCAGTTTTACAGCAGGTCATACTACCCTTAGAGAACGTAACGGCAAACCTTGGCCTGAATTATTTGACAAAGATGTAACTGTTATAAATGATTCCGTAAATGGAGGTAGTTCATTTAGAGCATTGCGAATGTGTATAGAAAACGTGCTAGAAAATAATGATATAGATGTTGTTATTTGTCAATTGTCTGGGCCAGAACGAGGCGAAATGTTATTAAGAGCAGAAATGTTTGATCATTATAATAAAGACATGTATATAAGTTATGGGTCTCATGGGCTTTGTCTAGATCACAGATTTACACAATTAGATATTTTAAGGCAAGAAGGATTTAAAAGACAGCCAGATGGTGAAACATTTAAAAATGAGTTTGATAAAACATTAGAAGAAAAATTTCATTATAAAACAAGAATTTTCAATGACCAGATGCTAACAAGTGATCAAGATAGACATTTACACATCATAGGATTGTGTAATAATTTAAAAATCCTGTGCGAGAAAAAAGGCATAAAGTTACTGTTTGGAGCAATGAGTGAAAGATGCATACCAAATCCTAACATACTTTGTCCAAAAGTTCTAACACCATTTAGTCATTTATGTAAAACTACAGGCGATTTAGTTGAAAGTGATCTTGATTTCCATCCAAATGAAGCAGGACATAGAAAAATTTATAGATATATAATAAGTGAGTTAGAAAAATTATGAGCGATATAAAAAATTACAACGAAGAAACACAAGAACTGTTTTTAAGATTCTTATTAAGTGAGGCTGACTTGTTTGCAAGGTGTCAAAACATTGTAGAGCCTGAGTATTTCAATTTGAAATATAGATCAGCAGTTGAACTTTTTAAGAGCCATAGCGAAAAGCACAATTCAATTCCAACTCCAGAACAAGTAAGTGCAGTAGCAGGCGTACAACTAGAGCCAATACCTAATGTTACAGTAGATCATCATGAATGGTTTATACAAG
>ERZ1046148.657-NODE-657-length-19984-cov-7.067640_pt1 | contig 19984 bp, 18 predicted proteins | sample MGYA00383090_ERZ1046148 | MGnify/ENA primary metagenome ERZ1046148 (study PRJEB29581, sample SAMEA5548360) | metagenome | biome: marine; feature: coastal; material: water | depth 25 m | study: Short-term variability in the microbial, nano- and picoplankton... | reverse complement strand
AAATAGAACATTTAACATTGGAGCAGGTGACGGTATTACTGTAAATGCAGATAGTATTTCAACTAATGATAGTGCTATTGTATTAACATCATTAAGTGGATATGTAGCAAACGAACACATTAATCATACAAGTGTAAGTATTACTGCTGGAAATGGTCTAAGTGGAGGTGGCGATATATCTGCTACTAGAAGTATTGCACTGGACCTTAACGAATTAACAGCGGCAACAGTAGATGTTGCAAATGATAGTGTTGCAATTATAGATGCAACAGACAACAGTTCTAAGAAAGAAAGTATAGCAGACTTAGTATCCTCTATTGCAGGGTCAGGTCTTAATGCAACAAATGGTCTTTTAACTACAACAGGATTCTCAGGTGATATTCAATCTGTAGACGTAGGTGCTACAGGTGTTGATATATTGCAAGGCAGTGAAACACTTGGTAACGGCACAATAAGATATTATATTAGAAGTATAGACGGCGGAACATATACTAATGCTACAGAATCCGGAAATGTAATTACAATAGACGGAGACATAACTGCAATCAGAGGTGGCTTTAGTGGAAGTGGCCTATTAAGTTACGACAGTGGCACAGGTGCATTTACAACAACAGCAGACAATTATAGCAGTTGGAAATTTACAACAGGTTCAGCAGGCGATGTAGATATCAGCAGTGATGAACGTTTAACATTTAGTGGCGGAACAGGCATTAGTGTTTCTCATAGTGGAAGCACAATCACAGTTACTAATACAAATACAGCAGACATTACAGGTGTAAGTGCTGGTGCAGGTATGACAGGCGGCGGAACTAACGGAGATGTAACTCTTAATGTTATTGGTGGAGACGGTATTACTGTTTCAGCAGACGAAGTAACAACAGACGATACTTATATTAAATCATTGTTTAGTGCAGGTGGCGACTTATCTTACAGTAACGGTGTATTTAGTTATTCAGATTCAGATAGAACTGATGCTACAATACGAGCATTAATAAGTGTTACAGATGCAGGTGGTGATGGGTCATTAGCATACAACAATACAACAGGTGTATTAACATACACTGGTCCAAGTGCTTCAGAAGTAAGAGCACACCTAAGTGCAGGAACAGGCATGACATTTAGTAGTGGTTCTTTTGCAACTACTATTACACAATATACAGATGCTCTTGCCAGAGGTGCTATTTCAGTTACTGACGCAGGTGGCGACGGTTCACTATCATACAATAGTACATCAGGTGCTATTACTTACACAGGCCCAAGTGCGGCAGAAGTAAGAGCCCATTTTAGTGCAGGAACAGGTATTAGCATATCAAGTGGATCTATAAGCACAAACGATAGTGCAATTGATATCCATAGTTTAAGTGGTTATGTTGCAAATGAGCATATTGATCACAGTAGTGTTACCCTTACAGCAGGTGCAGGTCTAACAGGAGGCGGAACAATAGCCTCTAGTAGAACATTTAATATTGGTGCAGGTTCATACATTACTGTAAACGCAGACGACGTGGCTGTAGACGCCACAACAACAAATACAGCAGGTAAGGTTGTAGCCAGAGACGGCTCAGGTAACTTTGCCGCAGGAACTATAACAGCAACAGCAACACAGGCTCAGTATGCGGATTTGGCTGAGAAATACGAAGCAGATGCAGACTATGAACCAGGTACTGTTTTAGTAATAGGCGGCGATAAAGAAGTTACTGTAACAGACGAGGCTGGAAGTTATAAAGCAGTTGGTGTTGTGAGTACAAACCCAGCATACTTAATGAACGCAGAATCAAATGGTGTAGCAGTAGCATTACGTGGTAGAGTACCATGTAAAGTAATCGGTAATGTAAACAAAGGCGATATAATTGTTACTAGTCATGCTCCAGGATATGGCATGGTTGCAGGAATGGTACATACATTAAGTTCATTACAGATAATTGGTAGAGCATTAGAAAGTAAACTAGATGCACAACCAGGCGTCATAGAAATACTAGTCTAAGCACTTTTAAACCACTCAAATCTCCCTAAGAAGATAAATACTTTATGAACGGAATAAGACTGTGTCGCATGACATAGACATGGAGTTTAACTACTCTTTGAACTAACCGGGAACAGACAGTAATGGCAATATTTGGTAACTTTAAGGGAACCACACAATCTGGTTTTAAAATCGGTAAAGCGGATGGTGGCAATAAAATCTCAACAGGGATACGACCTAGCACGGAATTAGTTGCTGGAGACTTATACCTTGATTCTTCTAATACATCAATACAAGTATATAACTCAGGCTGGGTTAATGTTGGATCTACCTTAACAGAACTAAATGTTGACGACGGAACTCTGTACGTAGATAGTTCAAACGACACAGTTTCTATTGGTTCAACGTCATCTAATGATAAACTGTTTGTTAACGGAAGTCTTAGACTAGGAACAAACCCAACAATAAAATTTAGTGGAGCATACTTAGATGTGGCCCACAGTAACGGAACTGCTACCCAATTAAGAGTAAGAGATAACAGTTCCGGATCAGATCCAATTTTCAAAGTATACAATGCAAGTAATAGTGCAGAAGTATTTAAAGTAGAAGGAAGCACCACAACAATTACTGGTAACTTAGCATTATCAGGTAGTATTACAGGTGCTGATACAGACAATTTAAGCGAAGGTTCGACCAACGTTTACTTTACTGATGCAAGAGCAGATGCTAGAATCACAAATGCACTAGTAGATGAAGACAATATGGCTTCAGATAGTGCTACTAAGATTCCGTCACAGCAATCAGTAAAGGCTTATGTTGATGCACAAATTTTAACAAAAGATAATACAGATGAAATGACAGAAGGTTCAACTAACCTTTATTTCACAACTGCTAGGGCAAATACTGCCATAGATGCAAAATTAACTGGCGACATTACATTAGGTAATGTTACTACTCAAAGTGTTAATACAGGTGTAGTTGAAGGTGTTGTGTTCCAACCAATTACAGATTACGGTGTGATAACAGATACAGCAAATATCACTATGGACTATGGTGTAGTAAATGAAGTAGGAACAGTACCTGCAATAGGCGACTTTGAATATATTTCAGATATATTTGGGCCTACAGGAGATAGTTTTGTAGTTGCTTCATTACCAAGTGCGGCACAACCAGGACAGATGATATATGTAAGTGATGAAACAGCAGGTTCAGTAATGGCATTTAGCGATGGCACTAACTGGAGAAGAATAACAGACAGAGCAGTAGTGAGTTAATACAGATGGCTAAAGCAAAAAAGACAACTAAGAAAAAAGAAATTAAAGAAGAAATCGAATTAAGAGTGGAAGATTATTTAACTATGGGCGAAGACGTAGAAATTTTAAGTGTTGAAGATACCATAGAAGAGAAGTTTGGCGAGTTAGTGCCAGTACTGGAACAAAGACTAAAAGAACATACTAAGTTTTTAATTGAAAAACAAAAACATGTAGATGAGATAAACAACTCAGCAGAGATATCAGAGAGTAAAGCAGAAATTAAACTGTTAGGTGAAAAGGCATACTTACTGCAATCAGCATCAGATGGCTTTTTAATTAATGATGCAGAATCAGGAAAGAACTTCTTTTCAATTAATAAAACAGGATCAGTTGCTTTTGGAACTAGATCACCACGAGGATATGGTCCAGGTAGTGTACATATAAGATCAAACTATCCAAGTGAAGCACCTATACCAGCAACTGGGTTACATTCTACAAGAGGCTTAATTGTTGAAAGCGATGGCGATGATGAAAAAACATTTGCATTTAGAACATTAAGTAGACAGAATAGACAAGGTTTTAATATTACTGGAGACGGTAGATTGTTATGGGGTGCAGTAACAGATAAAAATAACAGTAGAATGTTTATTGAGCATAATGAAAATGATACACCAGTTATATCAAGTTACGTCCCTAGTAAATATTTTTCAGAAACAATTATTGATTTAAAAACAAGAAGTGCTGAAAGCACTAAGTACAATTTTATAAGTGCAACAGCAAATGTTGAAGATAGTGATACAACTGGTGCAGGCACAGAAGTATTTAGAGTCGACGGAGAAGGAAACTCATATACAGATGGCGAGTTTTTTGCTAACGGTTCTGGTTACACAGAACTATTTGAATGGGAAGATGGTAATCCTAGAGAAGAGATAAGAAACGGATTTACAGTAGCATTAAACAAAAGAGGCCAAATTAGATTAGCAACAGAAGATGATCAAATCATAGGTGTTGCAGTAGCCAAAGGAGCAGTTGTAGGAAACAGCGGCTGGAACCAATGGCAAGAAAAATTTCATAAAGACAACTTGCAATACGGAACAAGGCAATATAAAGTTGTTGAATGGACAGATGAAGTAAATGTAATACACAGTTACTTCGAAGATGCTCTACCTGAAGAGTTTGCATTGCCTGAGAATGCAATAGTTTATGAAACAGATGACATGGGTAGAGACATGTTTACAAGGATTTATAACAATTCATGGGAATTAAACCGTGAATACACAAACAGAATAACAAGAGGATTTGCCAGGGTGGCATATCTGGGCCAAACGGCTTTGTATAAAGGTCAATGTGTTGATCCAAGATGGATTAAGATTAAAGATCTAAATGACGAAGTAGAGTTATGGTTATTAAAATAAACGATAAATAGTTCTATATGCTATACAATAAGAAATTTATAGGGGAATAAAATGGCAACAGCAATTCAAAGACGTCGAGGTACTTCTACCCAGCACGGTTCATTTACTGGACTGGCTGGTGAGATTACAATCGACACAACAAACAATACAGTTGTCGTTCACGATGGATCAACAGCAGGCGGTCATAGACTAGCCAAATATGCTGAAATTACCTCATTAGGTGAAGGTGATATCACGGCGATTGTTGCAGGAGCAGGTTTAACCGGCGACGCAACTTCGGGTGATGCTACATTAGCCGTAGGTGCAGGTACAGGTATTACAGTAAACGCGAACGACATAGAATTAGATAACTCAGTAGTCAGAGGCTTGTTTAGTGCAAGTGGAGATTTAAGTTATAACAACAGCACAGGTGCATTTAGTTTTACAAATGACGCAGGTGACATAGAAGGTGTTACAGCAGGTGCAGGTTTAACAGGTGGCGGTACTTCAGGTACAGTTACAGTTTCTGTTAACGAAGCATACTATGATAAAACAGCAGGTGGCACTGGTTGGGAAGGTAACTTAGAACCAAGTGCAAATAACACTTATTCATTAGGTGCTACTACCAACATGTGGAAAGACGTATACATTGGTCCAGGATCATTATATGTTAACGGTGTTAAAGTTATTGAAGATAATTCAGGAACAATCCAATTTAGTGCAGATACAAACCAGAACATGAGTATTGTAACTACTGGTACTGGTGATATTGAATTAACATCAGGTGGTGACATCCAACTTAAAACAGACGTTGTTTTAACAGCGGCCAAAACAATCACTTCAACAGGTGGTGTTAAGTTTGGTTCAAATATTAATGTAAACAGTAATCACATTAACGGATTGGTTGATCCAGTTCAGGCTAACGATGCAACAAGAAAATCATACGTTGATGGCACAACTTACTTAACAGGTGGCGATGGTATTACTAATAGTTCAAGCACACTTGCAGTTGATGGTACAGTTGTAAGAACTACTGGCGCACAAACTATAGCAGGAAACAAAGTATTCAGTAATGACGTAACAGTAAACGGAACATTAGCAAGTGCTGGTGGAACACTTACAGTTGCAGATAACTTAATTGACTTAAATGCAGGAACAACAGGAACTCCAAGTGAGAATGTTGGTATTAAAGTTGATAGAGGTGATTCAACAGACGTTATATTTAGATGGAACGAAACAGACGACCAGTGGGAATTCACTAATAACGGTTCAGACTATTACGGAGTAATTGGTTTAGAGCAGTTAAGTGTTACAGACGCAGGCGGTGACGGGTCATTGGCATACAGCAACTCAACTGGCGTAATTACATATACAGGACCAAGTGCGGCAGAAGTAAGAGCTCACATTAGTGCTGGAACAGGTATTGCTATTTCAGGTGGTGCTATAAGCACAGACGATAGTGCAATTGATATTCATAATTTAAGTGGATATGTTGCAAATGAGCATATTGATCACACTACTGTAAGTATTACAGCAGGTGATGGTTTAACAGGTGGTGGTACTATTGCCGCAAATAGAGACTTGGCAGTTGGAGCAGGTGATGGTATTAGTGTTGCCGCAGATGCAGTAGCAGTAGATAGTTCAGTTGTAAGAACAAGTGGAACACAGACTGTTGGTGGTGCTAAAACATTTAGTGCTGATGCAATCTTTAGCGGAAACATTACTGTAAACGGAACGCAAACAATTCTTAACACAGAAACATTAACAGTTGATGATAACATCTTAATACTTAACAATAACGAAGCAGGCACCCCTAGCCAAAATGCTGGTATTGAAGTAGAAAGAGGAACATCAACAAATGTTCAACTAAGATGGAACGAAACTAATGATGAATGGGAATATACCAAAGACGGTTCATCATATGAAAATATTCACTCAGAAGCAGATATAGAAGGCTTCTTTAGTGCCGCAACAAGTGGTGATGGTTCATTAGCATACGCAAGTGGTGTATATACATATACAGGCCCAGGTGATTCAGACTATAGAGCGGCAATTAGTGCCACTCTTGCTAGTGGAGACGGTGGCATTGCTTATGACAACGGAACTGGTGTAATTACATTAACAGGTGTTAGTGCCGCAGAAACAAGAGCTCACTTTAGTGCGGCATCAAGTGGAGACGGCAGTTTAGCATACGCAGATGGTGTGTACACATACGCAGGACCAGGTAACTCAGACTATAGAGGTGCTATTTCAGTAGCCGATAGTGGCGGAGATGGATCATTAGCATATAACGGTACATCAGGTGTTATAACATATACAGGACCAAGTGCTTCAGAAACAAGAGCACACTTTAGTGGTAGCACAGGTATTACTTTAAGTAGTGGTGCAATTAGTATTACTGATACGGCTGTTTCAGCAGGTGACTTTGGTAGTGCTTCAACAGTACCAACTTATACTGTAAACGCAAAAGGCCAATTGACAGCGGCGGCTAACGTAACTATTGCTATTAGTAGCGGTGCAGTTAGCGGACTAGCAACTTCGGCCACAACAGATACAACAAGTGCAAGTAACATTAGTTCAGGAACATTAGCAAGTGCTAGACTTCCAGACTTAGCAGTTAGTGATTTTGCAGATGCGGCTGTTCAAGATAGTACAGAATCATTTAGTGATGACAACACATCATTAATGACATCAGCGGCTATTCAAGATAAGATTGCAACACAGGTTGAAGCATATGGTTACTCAACTACTACAGGTGATGTTACTAGTGTAACAGCAGGTACTGGTTTAACAGGCGGTGGGTCAAGTGGCGCACTAACACTAAACGTAATTGGTGGTACAGGTATTGATGCTAACGCAGATGATATTGCCGTTGACGCAAGTTATATTACAGGTTTATTTGCGGCTTCGGACGCAGGTGGAGATGGATCATTAACTTATAGTGGTGGAACATTTACTTATACAGGACCAAGTGCTTCAGAAACAAGAGCTCACTTTGCGGCAGGAACAGGTATGTCATTAGTAGGCGGCACTTTTGCAACTACTATAACACAGTATACTGATGCTATGGCACAGGCGGCTATAACAGCAGGAACTGGCATAGACGTTTCAAGTGGTGTAGTTAGCACAGATGATAGTGAAATTAACATTCACAATTTAAGTGGATATGTAGCAAACGAACACATTGATCACTCAGGTGTTACATTAACAGCAGGTGCTGGATTAACAGGTGGTGGTACTATAGCATCTAGTAGAACATTTACTGTTGGTGCAGGTTCATACATAACTGTAGCGGCAGACAGCATTGCGGTTGATGCCACAACAACTAATACAGCAAGTAAAGTAGTAGCAAGAGACGGTTCAGGTAACTTTGCGGCAGGTACTATTACTGCAACAGCAACACAGGCTCAATATGCGGATTTGGCTGAGAAATATGCGGCTGATGAAGAGTTAGAGCCAGGTACAGTTGTTTGTTTTGGTGGTGAAGCAGAAGTCACAGCATGTGATACTGAAAATCATCATGCAGTAGCAGGTGTTATAAGTACAGACCCAGCATACTTAATGAACGCAGAAGCAGAAGGTGTTGAAGTAGCACTATGCGGAAGAGTTCCATGTAAAGTAGTTGGACCAGTAAACAAAGGTGATTTACTTGTAAGTTCAGATACTAAAGGTCATGCAAGAGCAAACAATAACGCACAACCTGGAAGAATAATTGGTAAAGCAATTGGACATTCAGAAGGTGGTGAAGCAGTTGTAGAAGTTCTAGTAAACTTAATGTAAAAAGCATAAACTTTACTTAATTAAGGTTAAAAAAGCACATGTTATCATGTGCTTTTTTTTGACTGCTAATCCGATAAATAGTAATGTAGACGAGTAACAAGCACAGGACATAGTAGTATGGAAGATATCTTTAAATTGATAGCGGAGGTAGGAGCCCCAATAGCCGGCAGTCTGGCAATGGGATTTTTTATCTTCTTAGTAATAAAACAAATAATGGAAGGCATCGTAGATCAGGTTAAAACTCTTACGATTTTTTGTAAAAGTTTAGAAGCCAGAGCAAGTACAATGAGTAATGAGATGATGAAAATTGATTTGTTAGTTTCTAGTGCTTTAGAATTAAGACCAGATATTGAACGTATTGCTAGAGCAGAAAACTTTGTGGAAGATGGCAAAGTGGATGCAAGGAGAGATTAATGGACATAGGTGCATTAATTTCTGAATTTGGTTTTCCAGTTGTAATGACTGTAGGACTTGGTTACTTCATTTATTTTATATGGAACTTTATTGGCGAACATATAGACCCTGCATTAGAAGATATGCATTTTGCTCTAATTAGAGTAATAGATAAAACTCGTATGCTGGATCAAGATATGATACGTTTACAACAGAAAGTAAATGTAGTGTTGGAATACAAAGCAACACAAAAAATACTAGAGCAAGCCAGAATGAAAGAAGCTCTAGAAAAACAAGAAGAGAAGAAAAAATGAAAGAAATTTTAAAAAGAATAGGATTGGTTTCCGGACCTGTGTTAGTAGTAAGTTATTTTGTAATTCTAATATTCAGTACGAGTGTCGAAGCAGATGAAATAAAATTTAAATTTAAGAATCCTAGTTTTAGTGGTGCAGGAACAGGTGCTCATTATTTAACTATTGAGAACCAAGAGAAGTCACGAAGAGACAAAATTAGGGACGACATCGAAACAGCCTTAAGGGCGGCAGAACGAGCAGACCAAAATAGCACAATTAACAAGTTCATTAGAAATTTAGAAAGCAGAATTTACAGTCAAATTTCTAAAGGCCTCGTTGATAGTATGTTTTGTGATCCAGCAACAGTAATTAGTTGTACAGGTTCTACAAGTGGGGCATTCGATATTGAGGGTAACACAGTCACATATCAAGTAATAACAAACGCAGATGGATTAGAAGTAATCCAACTTACTATTGTAGATCCAGATGGAACAATTACTACAATAGAAATTCCAATTGGTATAGGCCAAATAGCAGGCGGCGGCTAATGAACAAAAGTATAGCAACAGCACTTATAGGTGTTTTATATTTAAGTGGGTGCGCCAGTGTTGCTATACCGGGTGATGAGGTGTGTCGTACAGACTTTTTAGAATGCGTAGAAGAGCCTCAAAAAGTAGAATTGCCTACATATAGAAAATTACGTTACTTGCCACCGGCAGAAGCAATGCCAGTAGTTGCTATATATCAGTTTACAGATGGAACAGGACAAAGAAAGAGTCAAGACGGAGTTGCTAGTTTTAGTACAGCAGTTACGCAAGACGCAAAAAGTTTATTAATAGACGCTCTAAAGGCGGCAGGTTCAGGAGAGAATCCAAAAGGAACTTGGTTCAGAGTAGTTGAAAGAGGACTAGGTTTAGATAACTTAGTCAGAGAAAGACAAATAGTTAGAAGCACAAGATCTGAAACTGCTAAACAGGCAGGATTAGAGGAGTTTCAAGAACTACAGCCAATGTTATTTGCTGGAATGATATTAGAAGGAGGAGTCATAGGATACGACACTAATATTGAATCAGGAGGTACAGGGGCAAGATATTTGGGTATTGGGACAACAAACCAGTATCGAAGAGATAGCATAGTTATATCATTAAGAGCCGTTTCCACACTTACAGGCGAAGTGATATTAAATGTGCAAACACAGAAGACTGTTTTAAGTTCCGGTCAAGCAGGAGACGTATTTAGGTTTTTAGATATGGATACTCGTTTGTTAGAACTTGAAAGCGGAATGACACAGAACGAAAGTGTAACATTTGCAGTTAGATCAGCGATCGAAGCCGCGGTGTTAGAACTTATAAAACAAGGTGATGAGAGGGGGTACTGGAAGATTGTGTATCCAGAGGATTGGGACAACCAGGTTGCAGAACAAGAACAAGCATACTGGATGAGTCTTAAAGAATCTGGTGTTCTTCCTGACGAGGAAGATGAAAAACGGTTTTCTAAGGATCCAGAATCATTACCACTTTGGAAGAGAATACTTCTAAAGAATAAAAAACCAATATTGGAGAAAAATAATGAAGATATTTAAAAACTTAGCGGTTAGTGTCTTCGCATTAATAGGCCTTATGGCTTACCCAGTTGTTGCAGACGATAACGAAGTGTTACTTGATCAAACAGGTGATAATTTAATATTAACAATTTTGCAGGCTGGATACGGTAACACATTGTCAGGTGATGCAACTCAGAGTAGTGATTTAGTTCTTACTGGTAGCAGTCTTATATTAGACTTGATACAAGACGGTAACAACAATGACTTCTTTGGTAAAATCGTCTTAGATGGCTCCGGTTCAAGTGTGCTGGACTTTTATATGATAGGAGATGGAAACATCTGGGATATAAATGTACCAGGAACAAACAGTGGTGACAATGCGGATATGCTTTCAAGCATAACAGGTAGTAATAACTTGTTTGATGTAGGCATAGGCGAAAGTGCAAGTGCTGAAAACCTTAACTTTGACTTAACTATAATTGGAAGTGGTAACGACTTTGATGCCAGTTTCACTAACAGTAAAGTATGGGCATCAGGTTCAGGCACTAACAGTACAGGAACAAGTACAATGGTAGGTATTCTGATAGACTCAGATAACGCGATATGGAACTTTGAAATCACTGGTGATGACAATGACCTAGCAACTAAGCAAAGCGGTAACACTGGTCACAGTCTAACAGCAGACATAACAGGTAGTGATGGAGATTTCCAGTTCACTCAAGATATGACTACAACTTGTACCAATGCTTGTAATGGCGTAATTAATGTCGAAATAGACAGCGAAAATGCTTCAGTTAGTATTAAACAAACCGACTAAACTTTTAGTCGCAGTTTTACTAATTGCAATCGGAAATGTGAATGCCGCTGATAGCATCGGCGGCATTGTTGAGCAAAGCGGAAAGGCTGGCAGTATTGTTAGGCTTTCAGGAGAAGAATTAACAGCAAACTTACAAACAGACATAGTAAGTTTTGACGAAGTTGAAACAGAAAACGGCAGACTTAAAATACAGTTTGTTGATGAAACACAGGTTAGTTTAACAGAACATACATATATGGAAATAGATGAATATGTGTATGACCCAGACCCAAGTAAAAGTAAAATGGCTTTGAACTTCGTTCAAGGCACAGCCAGATTTGCCACAGGTGGATTAGGCTTAGTACCAAAAGAAAATATACAAATTCAAACTCCAACTGCCACAATAGGTATTAGGGGAACAGATTTTACTACCACAGTAGATGAACTGGGTAGAAGTTTAGTAATATTACTACCAGATGCTAATTGCGATGATGCAGTTAAATTAGAAGAAGGTTGTAGACCCAGTGGTAGTATAACAGTTACTAATGACGGCGGAACAGTAACATTGGAAGAAGCCTTTCAAGCAGTAATGGTAAGCACATTTGAAACACCGCCTACAAATCCTGTAATAATAATGGACTTAGATTTAAATATGATAGACAATATGTTTATCGTGAGCGAACCAAAAGAAATAACAGTAGCAAAAGACGAACAAGTACAAGAACTAAAAGGCGATGGAGGTTTACTTGACTTTGACGGTTTAGACAAAGACTTTTTAGAAAGTGAAGATTTAGGTAAAGCCGCAGAACGAGAATTAGAATTTACAGAATTAGACATAAACTTTTTAGATGTTGACTTTCTAAGAGATTTATTAGCAATTATGGAAGAAAAAGATGCTTTAGCAGGAAAGAAAGAAGGCGGCAGTGGAGATAAATTAGTAGATAGAGCATTTGGCCTACAAGCAGACAATCAGTTTAATATTGTACCTGATGTAGATGGTAGTGTATTCTTTTTAAGACAGGGCACTAACTATGTAGGATTAAAAATTAAAAGAGGACAATTAGGTCAAATAGAAGTAAGAGACAAAGACTTAGGTGAGACTGTTATGTGTTTAAATAATTGTGATGGTATAAGAATTACCATAACACAAGAGTAATAAATAGTATTATGGATATAGATAAAAGACTAAATGAAATGGAACCAAAAGACACACCTTTACTAGTATTAGGTTATATCTTATTGGGTATGATGTTGTTATTACCAGCAACAGCAAACGCAGATGATAACGAAGTGCTAATGAATCAAGAAGGTGATAATGTAGTTATCAACATATTACAAGAAGGATATGATAACAGTATAGATGTTGATTTAGGATTAAGTGGGTTTGATACCGCAAACACATTTGAAGCAAAACAAGAAGGATTTAATAACGATGTCTTTTTTAGTATAGGCGGAAATAATAACGATATACAGTTGATACAAGAAGGTAACAACAACGAAATTGGCTGGACTAATAGTTGGGGAAGTGGACTTAGTTGGGGTGGAGACTTAGACGGCAATGATAATGAGTTATCACTTCATCAAAATTGTACACGTGGCACCAGTTGTGGTAAATCAGATATAGGATTCCACATTCAAGGAAATAGTAATTCAATTAGATTTGGGCAAGGAATGTGGTTAGATGGTTCTACAGATACCACATTTAATAATGATACAGACGAGGGCGGAAACCATACAGCAACTATAGACATTCACGGTGACAATAACTCTCTTGCTGGATACCAACGGAATGGGGCCTTAAATAATTACAGTGGCCATAATGCAACTTTATACCTGTACGCAGATGATAACTCACTTTATGTTCAACAAGAATATGATGGTTCAAAAACATTAAATTATACCAGTTATGTTGATAGTAGTACCGGTCATATAACTCAAAAAAATTCCGGTGCCCATACTGCCACAATAGTATTGACCGGTACTTACCAAAGCGATGTAACTTTAATGCAAAACAGCACTACTGCTCAATCTTATAGTTTATCACAGAATTGTGTAACAGTTGGTGGGTGTACTATTAGTGTAACACAAGATTAATCGGTTGACAACATTCGTTATTTGTTGTATAATTACAAATAATGCGACACATGATAAAATGGCTGAAAATTTCAGCAGGAATTAATCTATATCTCTCAGTAATACTTACACTAGTCTTAATTGCTCTTGTGGCAGACATTGTGTTAGATACTTATTGGCACAGTAATGCCTATTTAGAACAATTTACAAAGAATGATAACTAACTGGCTGAATAGCCTCAAGATATATTCACTATCTGTAATAGGCGTACACATTTTATTGTTCACTTTCTTTTTCCCTAAGATAGTATTTTCTATTATTGCTATGGTACTTTTGTTAATAGTTATGTATGTGTGGGTTGATTTAATACACACAATAGAAGAAGCACACAGAACGGATATATTAAATTTAATACATACTAGTACCTGCCAACAAACTATAGACCTTCTAGTCTACGAATTACACCTACACGATCAACGTAGTTTAGCAGGCGACCGCCCTTTTAATAGCCACGGTATCTAAAATTTTAGATAAATATATATTGTTATAATAACAGATGGTTTTATAACACTTTATATATAAGGAGAAAACTATGAATAATTTTAAAAATATCTTTCTAGGAATCTTTTTCGTAATCTTTGCTCAAGGTTGTGCGTCTGTAGGTACAGTAATCGACGGCGGCAAAGAACTGGTAGTCAACACGGTAGACACAGTGGTAGGTACAGCATCAGAAGTAGCGGTATCCGTTGCAACAGATGTTTCAGATATATCTACAACTGCTCTAGAAGTTGGTGCAGGAATTGTTGAAACAGTTTCAGATGAAATTGATAAGCAAACTGACGAACTACAAGACGACAAAGAACCTAAAGAAGAGCCAAAAAAGTAACACGCTCATTCTTTAAGCCTTTTACGTTTTTGCAAAAAAACGATAAAGCAGAAGCACTACCCTCGAAAGAGGATGAGCAGGTGACTGACGAGGAGATCCAAGAGTTTATACGTCAACTTAAGATGTACCAGAAACTAATGGAATACTGCTCCAAGAATCCTAAAGAGTGCGAGTAATATTTTTTATTTTATTAACACTTCCTCTGTTTTTAATAGCAGAGGAAGGTGTTTCGTTAACTGCAACACAAAAAGCATTTATTTTGCAAGGCGAAACTTGTTGCTATTCACAGGAAGTTATAGATAGTGTACAAGTTCCTACATATAAATATCAGCCATATACTTTTGATCTAGACTTACCTCCACTAAAAGAACCAGCATCTGATTTGTCGTGGTCAGTGTTTTATACTCTACAAATATTAGATGTGTACACAACTGAAAGAGCATTACAATACAGTTGCGTAGAAGAACTCAACCCCATAATTGGCGAATCACCAGATGTAAAAGATATTGTAGGATTGAAAGTATTATTACTTGCTCCTTCATTATGGTATAATAATAAGTACGGACCAGTAATAACTGACGACGATTTAGGAGGAATGAATTTCTTAATGTTGGCGGTAGTTGCTAATAACTTTGAGGTATGGTCTGACGCAAAATCGAGAGATGACTGCACTACGATCCGATAAACGTATTATTTAAAAAAAGCATATTATAAATATGTAATATGAGCGACGACCCAAATTTAGAAATCATCCTAGGCGATAAACCTGCTAGAAATCTAAATCGCATACAAGACATGGATGAGAATATAAAGGCTGTTAGAGCAGAATTTATAGGAAAGCCGGAAGTATGTCATATGCTTGTTGCAGAAATAATCAAGTTAAGAAGAGATCCTAATAATGTAATATCAAAAGATGGTTTTTGGTTCTTGCTAAATGATTATTTAGATGTTATACTAGAACATTATGATATTCGTTGGATATTATCTATTTGCGATACAATAGTTGATATAGGAGATGGTGTGCAAAGTGCTATAGCAATGAACATGGTTCAATGTATTAATGGCACTAATATTCATCATTCTATATTAGTTAATGCTGTTAACGGAGATATAGATGGTAACAAGTTAAGGCATGAATTAAAAGTGCCTACATGGGGCGGAATGATAACAGCAGATATACCTAATGGCGACATGATACATAATATGATGAATAGATTAGATGAGATCATTAAACAAGACGAGCAACTGAACACAATATGGAATACAATAAAAGATAGAGGCAGGGATGAACCTAATTTAGTAATGAATCATATTTGTAATGCAAGTAATCAAGAACATCAAAGGAAGTTTTTTAAATGATAGACATAGTATGTTTTAAATGGGGCCCTAAGTTTGGTCCCGAGTATGTAAATAATTTATATCATGCAATACAAAAATATGTAACTGTTCCGCATAGATTTATCTGTTATACAGATGATCCCACAGATGTTGAATGTGAGACCAGAGAGTTTTTAGTAGACTTACCAGTATGGTGGTATATTATAGGACTTACTAATCCAGAGCATGAGCATAATGATCAATTAGTATATATGGATTTAGATACTATTATTACAGGAAACATAGATCACATTATAGGGTTAGATAAACCGTTTGCAACTATTAGTGACTTTGGATGGTTATCCGGGTTACAAACTGCATACATTATGTGGAATAAAGAAATTAGAGATGCAGTATGGAAATACTTTACATCTAAATATGAACCTAAAGACTATCCAAATTTAGATTGCGATTATACACAATGGGGCGGCACAAATCAATTTTTAGAAGAGTGCATGGGTGTTGTAAGAATTAACAAAAATCCAAGACCTGCATTAACAGATTTTATAGATCCACCTAAGGTTGTTAGATTACAAGATGAGTTTCCTAATGAGTGTGCGAGTTATAAAGCACAATCATTAGCAACTGTTCGAACATTACCAGATACAGTTAATATGGTATTTTTTCACGGCAAGCCACAACCACACGAAGTTGATCATACATGGCCTGCAGATAACTGGATAAAGGAGCATTGGTGTTAGTAACAAGTTATACTAAAAGTGGAGGCAGTTGGTTAGTATGGATGGCAATTGAATTACTACATAAGCCAGACTATTTCTGCGACTTAACAGATAAAACAATTCTAGATGAACTTGTTAAAAAGACAGAATACCCAATTAGTGTTCGTCCAGATATACATGTTTTTAGGCATCCTTTAGATGTTGTATGTAGTGCATGGAACTACACACAGTTAGTTCAAGAAAAACAATGCGAATTAACTGAATCAGAATACTACGATCATTTTTTAGAGAAAGGCGCATTATTTAATTTTATACCTAAAATACAATATGAAGATTCATTTGTATATGGATTACAAGCACCGGTGCAAATAGGATATGAAGATATGCTCGATGATCCTGCTAGAGAATTAATAAAGATAGTAAGCCACAATCCAAAAGCAGAATTGAAAAATGTAAAATCAGCAGTAGAGAAATATACATTACAAAACTGCAAAGCACGAGAACATGATGCAGTAAATACATTATCAAGAAGAACAAACCCCGGACATAGTTTCTTTTTCAAAGCAAAGAAATACTATTATAAGGAAAAATTAAACACATTACAGTTACAGAAAGGCCATGCTGTTTTTAGTGATATAATAAAAGAATATTGGCCAGATTCAATTTAGGAGAATAGAATGAAAGTATTAGTAACAGGCGGAGCAGGATTTATTGGTTCCTATGTAGTAGAAAAATTAAAAGAAAGAGGCCACGAACCTGTAATCTTTGATCACTACAACAGAGGAAATTATTCTTGCCCAGTAATACTAGGAGATGTAAGAGATGAAGTTGCTGTTACTGAAGCAATGGCTCATGTTGACAGTTGGATACATTTAGCCGCAGTATTAGGCACACAGGAAACAATCGCAAATCCAAGACCGGCCGCATTAAGTAATTTAATGGGTGGACTTAATATGCTAGAGGCCGCGGCACAATATAATTTGCCTGGTACTTATATTGGAGTAGGAAATCACTGGATGAATAACCCTTACTCTATAACAAAAACAATGATCGAACGTTTTATCGATATGTATAATAATGATAGAGGCACACAGGTTAATATTGTTAGAGCCATGAATGCATATGGTCCTAGACAAAGAGCAGTACCGCCATGGGGTGACTCTAAAGTAAGAAAAATTACTCCGTCGTTTGCCTGCAGAGCATTAGATAATATGGACATAGAAGTATATGGTGATGGGTCACAAGTTAGTGATATGTGTTGGGTCGGCGATGTAGCACATGCATTGGTTATTGCTACAGAAAAAGCAGTTGCAGGAAACGTATTTCCAGAAGCAGTAGAAGTTGGTCCTAAGGATAATAAAACTGTTCAAGAAATTGCAGAACTTATTATAAAATTAAGTGGTAGCAGTAGTAAAGTAATTAACTTACCAATGAGACCAGGCGAGATTGCAGGAGCCACAGTAAGTGCAAATGTTGAATCTTTAAAGCATGTTGATATGTCAGATGAAACACTTATGCCCTTAGAAGAAGGCATGCAACTCACTATTGACCACTTTAGAGAAATAGTAAAAGGGTAGTTTTTCCGATAAATATAACTATGAAATGGTTATATAGCGGGTACGCAGTAGCAGTATCAATCCTTCTTCTACTCGCACTTAGGGTAATTGACCCTACGCCCTTACAAAGTTTACGTGGTCAAGTTTTTGACAGTTACCAACAGTTAGATGAAATAGTACAAAGTGAAGATGTTGTACTAATAAACATTGGCGAAAAAAGTTTAGCAAAATACGGCCAATATCCCTTCCCTAGACAATATTATGCACAAATGATTGTAGACGTTGCTATGAAAAACGGTGGCGTAATGGGCTGGACTATTATGTTTCCTGAAGCAGATCGCTTTCAAGGAGATGAAAGTTTTGCAGGCATGATGCAACAAAATGTAATGAATGTCCCAGGAGCAAGACGTAATCCTGTAAACTATAATGTTATAAGTCAAACTCCAAGTGTAAGAGGTATTAAGTCCACAGGCCCCCATATAGGCACAGGCACAATAGGACCTGTTCCAGCAAAAGATTATTTGTTAAAGTGGCCTAATCTTGTTACTAACATAGACACTATAGAATTAGCAAGTAACGGCAAAGGCGTAAATGCGTCAGCACCACAACCAGACAACCAAACAAGAACATACCCATTAGCAATCACTGTAGGTGAGAAAATTTATCCTAGTTTTGCTGTGGAGATGTTGAGAGTTAAAACAGGTAATAAAAGTTATATAGTTAAAACAAATGAAATAGGCATACAAGAAATTGCTGTTAAAGGCTACCAACCTATTGTAACACAACCAAATGGTACAGCATATATACGTTTTAATAATAAGTTTACAGAAATAGAGTATGAGGGTGCAGAAAGTATACCAGACTTAGCAGGTAAATTTGTTATAGTAGGAGTCACAGCAGAAGGTATTGCTAACCCTGTACCTACGCCTAGAGGAAACTTATATCCACAGCATATACAAGCACACATGCTACAAAACTTTATAAGTGGATCAAATATACAGCGGAGTCAGTTATCGTCGCTTATAGAGGTTCTTATTGCGTCTGTGACTATGTTATTAGTGGCACTAGCAGTATATAGATTGCCTTTACTACTTACAGCACCTATTAGTTTAACTATATTAGGCGGTATAGCATATTATAGTGTAAGACAATACACAGGAAGTTTAGTATTAGTAGATGCTACTTTCCCTGTATTAAGTGGCTTCCTAGTATTTACACAGGCGGCATTTAATAACTTTTACAAACAGTTTAAATTACGTGAACAAATTAAGAAACAGTTTGAGCATTACTTGGCACCAGCAATGGTTAAGAAGTTACAAAAAGATCCTAGTCTTTTAAAGTTAGGTGGAGATACAAGAACAATGACTTACTTGTTCTCAGACATTCGTGGGTTTACTCCTATATCGGAACAGTTTAAAACAGACCCACAAGGTTTGGGCAATCTTATTAATAGGTATATGACACCAATGACTGATTTAGTTATGCGTAAAGAAGGAACAATAGACAAGTATATAGGCGATGCCTTAATGGCAATTTGGAATGCTCCACTTGATGTAGACAATCACGCTCAGTTGGCAATAGAAACAGCACAGGAAATGGAAGTCGAACTCAAAAATCTTAATAAAGAACTTAAAGCAGATGGACTTATGGAGTTAGGTGTTGGTATAGGTATTAACACAGGTGATGCTGTAGTAGGTAATATGGGCAGTAACCAACGTTTTGATTATACTGTTTTAGGTGATAGTGTAAACTTAGCGGCAAGACTAGAAGCACAAACAAAAGAGTATGGTGTATTTTTTATGTTTACAGAGCATACACTAAAACAAATTAACACTCCGGAAAATTTAGTAATGCTAGATAAAATTGCTGTAAAAGGACAAACAGCACCAGTAACAATTTATACTATACTAAATGATCATAAATATGCAAGAGTAGTAAACAGAATGGTAGATGCATACCAAAACAGAGAGTGGGCAACTTGCTCAAATCAAATAGAG
>ERZ1046148.654-NODE-654-length-20042-cov-15.427078_pt1 | contig 20042 bp, 29 predicted proteins | sample MGYA00383090_ERZ1046148 | MGnify/ENA primary metagenome ERZ1046148 (study PRJEB29581, sample SAMEA5548360) | metagenome | biome: marine; feature: coastal; material: water | depth 25 m | study: Short-term variability in the microbial, nano- and picoplankton... | reverse complement strand
AGGTTTTAACTTCAGAGGCAAAAGTTTCACCCGATCCATTTTCACCCAAAGATCGTAAGTTAAACGACAAAGCAATCACCGAACTTCTCAAGGCCCAAAAGATCCTTGTCAAACTCAATCAAGACGTTCGAAAGCTCAAGTTCGTACCCAACGATAGATTTAGAGACCAGATCAATAATATTAGTAACGAGGCCAGTGAACTCGATCTCGAATCGGACATGGCACAAAACGCCGCAATGGATAGGGATCAATTTTAATTAAAAATGAATATTCAAAACATATCAAAGGATTTACTCGCCTCAGTCACTTCTATCATTGAGAAGAAGAGTGTTAAAGAGGTTGACGAGCCAGTCGCAAAGGGAGAGAAGGATTTCAAGGATCTCCACACAAAGAACGTTGAGGTTTATACTGAAAAGGATTTCAAACCTCACACGATGTATGATCCGAAGACTGGTAAAGGTTACGAGGCCAAGACCTATGACGATCACGTTCGTATGGACAAGATGGGTTATACTCACGAGAAACCCGAAGTCAAAGAAGTCGATGAACCAACCGCAAAGGGTGAAAAAGACTTTAAGGATCTTCACACAAAGAACGTTAAGGTTCATACCGAATCTATCGAGGAAGCAACAGGTAAAGAGATTGCCGCAAAAATGATGAAGGACAAAATGTTGAAACCATTTGCTTCTAAAGTTGCGAAGATGAAGAGCGTTACCGCAAAAGACTTAGACAAAATGCTTCCCGATTATATTGCTGGTGGAGATATCAGTTCATTGTTTGAAGGAGCGGATAAAGACGTAAAGGGTGATAAGGAAGCATACCAAAAGTTCTTTCAAGGAATGTTGAAGAAGTTTGGTGTTAAGTCTCCTTCGGAACTATCCGCAGATAAGGAAAAGGAATTCTACGATGCAATTGATGCGGGTTGGAAGGCTGACGACGAGAAGAAGGAATCCATCGAAGAGATGAAAGAACCTTTTATTGTTATCGACACTGCTGACAAGAATAAGGTAGTTGGTACTGCATCGAATGAAAAGGGTGCGGAAAGAATTATCGCATCCTCTGAACGCCCTCCGATCTCAATCAAAGATAAGAAGACACTCAAGGTCGTTAAGTCGAGTAAGAAACAGAATGTCGGATTTCCTATGAAGGAAGAGACACTTGAAGAAGCTATCAAGTTCTGGAAGGTTACTATCACTAAGAAAGCGGGTAAACTCTTTAAGGGTCAAACCGTTGATGTGAAAGCGAGTAACTCCGCTCAGGCGATCAAGAAGGGTCTTAAACAGATGAAGGCAGATCCAATGACAGTACCAAGTGGTAGTGTGGATGCCGAGTTGGCAGAATCAACAGAACTCGAAGAGTCTCCAACGAACGCCCTTTACCGTACCACAAAAATTCACCTCGCATTGAGAAACTCTGGCCTTAAACCCAAAGAGGCACAGAAAGTAACAGATGCTTTGAAAGTAATCTATGGTAGTAGTGGTGATTATAAAGGATCTGAAGTTGCTGTAGTGGTTCGTGCTGTAATGGGAGATGATTCAAAGGGTCGTAAACTGGCAGATACAACCATATCACAGTTGCACGATCTTTCACAAACACCTTCTCAGAAGAAGGGTTTCAATGAATCTAAGTCTGCAACAGGATTTGATATCTACCACAAAACTTTTAGTGGAGCAATGCAACACGCATATGCCTTCGCAAAGAAGAAGTTCGGTATCGAAATAGATCCCAAAGAGATTGATGACAAAGTTGCAACTGGCCCAAGGAAACCTTCAAGTGGTAAAACAAACTCTTACGGTCTCAAAGCACTAGGTGGTAAGAAGGGTATTCAAGTACAGGTTCACAACACTGGTAAAAGTTTTGAGTTGAATGTGTACAAAGAGTCGGTCAACGAAGAAACTCTTGAAGAAAGGGTTCGTAGCATGGGAGTAAAGGAAAGACTTGAAGTCTTCAATTCTTTGAAGAAGGGTGACAAGGTTCGAATCACCTATGATAGTCCTATTGCACAAGCGTATAAACGTGATGGTCAACTCTCCTTCAGAAACTTCACCGTAACAAGAAATAAAACAGTTGTCGGAAAAGAGAGAGTCGAGAAGATTACTCTCGCAAAGGATGATGTTCGAAAGGGTGTAAAGTTCTTTCTCTATAACCGAAAAGGTCAAGTATCTATGGCCATCGGTGATCTTGCCGCTGTTATCGTAGATATGGAAAAAGTTGAAAATGAATCTACGAACGAATCAATATCCGAAAGTGTTATCGATGATCTTAAAGACATCGTTGCAAAGAAACAGGATAAGAAGATTCAAGGTGTCATGGTAAAAGTGAACACTGCATCCGCAATTACTAAAGTTTACGATAAAGTAAATGCTAAAACCAAGGCGATCATGGATAAGGCTAATATTAATAGACTTATCGACGCCGCATACCCAAAAAAGTCATAATGTACCACGACTTTCTAATAATAACACTATACCCCTACGCATATGAAAATATCTAAAATACTTATTATTTCTTTTGCTCTAGTTCTTAGCGGTTGCGGAACATCTCGTGAAGCATACCAGACTGGTCATTCAATGAGTACATCCGCTGTTTCTGGCGGTGGACGCATTATTGGCAGTCTCACTGGTGATGCTGATAAAGGTCTCAATGTAATACTTGGAACTACCGGCAAGATTGTCGAAGGTGGTGGAAAAGTCATTGGAGGCGGTATCGGTCTCGTCGGTGGTTTAGTTGACAACGCTGCTGGAGTGGTTGCAGGCGACGGAGAGTAACTGATAAATAACTTCGACTATGAAGTTATTTGATGATTTAGATAATAAAAATTTCGAACTATATGCTGCTAAATATTATGAAAATCCTTGCTGTTTATCAGTAGAAGATTTTCACGAGGATTTAGCACGATTCAAGTATATCATTCGTTTACTGAGACGATACCGAGAAACTGGTATCATTCAGGAACGATTGGTTTTAAACCACATAATTTCCATTTATAATGTGTTTAATATGAAGGCTGCGACTCGTATGATGTTTTATCGCATCGACGACGAACTTTGGTCTGCATTGAAAACATTCCTCATTTATTTAAACTATTTACCAACATCGCAGTACAAAAACATTAACGTTGATATAAATATTGCGAACAAACTAAAAAACTTATAATGTCACTACTTCGCGCCGGAGATTTCTTTTACGCCTTACGATTCCTACGACTCCTTACCACACCTTGGAAGAAGACAACAGCCTATGAATTAGGTCTAGTAGATGAAAACGGAAAGAAACTAAAGAAACCAGAATCATCCGAAGAGAAGGGTGCATATAATGTTTTTCACAAACTTGTTTATAATTTGAAAAGATTGCTCAATAAAATACCATTGGGTAAATCGACTTTAGCCTCCTATGCCGCAGCACTATATCTCATAAAAGAGGAAACAGGAATGTCGGATCGTAAGATCGGCAAAATCCTTGAAGAAGTTTCCGGATTCAACCCACACAAGTGCGAAGCAGAAGGTCTCAACGAGTGGTATCTCGATGAGGGAGGAAATATAGAAGAAGGAAAATATGCGTTAGGCCGTGATATCGCATTACCCAAGACCGGAGAAACATTAGCAAAACAGGATACTTGGGTCACAATCTCGGAATCAGCGCCGGCAGGTCGTATATTCGATCTGCCGGTGTTTAAAGCACACCACCATCGAACAGGACAAACTATTTACGTAACACAGGAGGATATTATTAGATGATCGCGGATCAAACTACCACAGGATCAGTAGCAATCGCGGATCGCCCTTTGGGTGCTCCAAAGAAAAAATACAAAGACTTCAACGTTTCGAGTGAAGTCTTTCGTCGCTTTTCGACAGGTAGAAATAAATTTGAACGTTGGTCGAAATATCTCAACCTCCAAGATGAAAAACAATTTGAGATATACAAGTACGCGACAAGGAATCGCAATGCTACGATTGTACTTCGAGACGAAGAAACAGGTGCGTTGAAAGCTATACGAAGAAAAGCGAGTAACGAGTAAGATTTGTCTTGCCTTTTGCCCTCTTTTCTTATAGTATAACTATCTACAAATTTAACGTACCACCTATGTCCAATATCTTCGAAGAACAAATCACCCGCAAACCTAATCACTATCCTTGGACTGAAGAGTTCATGGAAGCTATGCATTCCGGATTCTGGACTGATAAGGAGTTTTCCTTTAAGTCAGATGTCCATCAGTTTCGTACTGAGCTCACAGAACAGGAACAAGAGATCATCGTAAGAACTCTTTCGGCTATCGGTCAGATCGAGGTTGCGGTAAAAACTTTCTGGGCGAAACTCGGTGAGAACCTACCACACCCGTCATTATCCGATATGGGATATGTGATGGCGAACATCGAAGTCATTCACAACAATGCGTATGAGCGTCTTTTGACAGTTCTTGATATGGAGGACATCTTTGAGGAGAACATGAAACTTGAATGGATTCAAGGCCGTGTCAAGTATCTCAAGAAGTACACTCACAGATTCTACAAGGATTCCAAGAAACAATATCTTTATGCCCTCATTCTTTTTACACTTTTTGTAGAGAATGTTTCTTTATTTTCACAGTTCTACATCATCAATTGGTTTGCTCGATTTAAGAATGTTCTGAAGGATACGGATCAGCAAGTGAAGTACACGAGAAACGAAGAGAACATTCATGGTATGATCGGAATCAAAATCATCAACACGATTCGCGAAGAGATGCCCGAGTTGTTTGACGATGAACTGAAGGAAAGAATCCTTGACGAAGCCAATCAGGCATACAAGGCAGAGGCCAAGATCGTTGACTGGATGGTCAATGGATATAAAGAGGATGGACTGAACGCAGATATCCTCAAAGAGTTTATTCGTAATCGCATCAATGATTCTTTGGATCAGATCGGATTTGGGACACCTCTTGAAGTTGATAAAGAAGTGCTCAAAAAGACTCTTTGGTTTGAAGAGGAGTTACATGGTAACAATATGGCAGACTTCTTTCACTCTCGACCAACCGAATACTCTAAGAAAAACCAATCCTTTGACGAAGACGACTTATTTTAATATGAATGATTATTACTGGCTAAATGATGAAGCGAAACTTTTCCTTGAAAGAGGATACCTTATAGAAGGAGAGTCGCCAAAACAAAGAATACTTGATATCGCAAATTACGGCGAGAACATTCTCGGTGTTAAAGACTTTGCATTTAAGTTTGAGAGATATATGGCACAAGGATTCTATTCCTTGTCATCTCCTATCTGGGCTAACTTTGGACGAGAACGAGGACTTCCGATCTCTTGTTTCTCTTCTTTCATACCGGATAGTATGGAAGGTATTCTCTACAAGGTAGGAGAAGTCGGTATTATGTCAAAGATGGGTGGAGGAACATCTGGTTACTTCGGAGCCGTTCGTCATCGTGGCGCTCCGATCTCTTCGGGTGGTACTGCGACAGGTGTACACCATCAACTCTCGGTGTTCGATTCTTTGGTCAACTATGTATCACAGGGAAACGTTCGTCGCGGCTCGTTTGCGGCGTATCTTCCAATTGATCATCCCGATATCGAAGAGTTTCTTCACATTCGCTCTGATGGTGATTCTATACAGGATCTTTCAATCGGTGTTTGTGTAGGCGATGATTGGATGAATTCAATGGTTGATGGAGATACCGAAAAGAGAAGGATTTGGGGAAAGGTAATCAAGAAAAGATTTGAGTCTGGTTATCCTTATATCTTCTACACCGACAACGTAAACAAGGGAGCTCCACAGGTCTATAAGGACAAGGAGATTCAGATTCACAACTCCAATCTTTGTTCGGAGATTATGTTGCCCTCGAATCCAACGGAATCTTTTGTGTGTAATCTCTCTTCTTTGAACCTTGAACGTTGGGATGACTTGGTAAAGACCGATGCGATTCAAACGATGATCTATTTCCTTGATGCGGTTATGTCGGAGTTTATTGACAAGACTGAAGGAGTAGAGTTCATGGAACATCCAAGGAACTTTGCGATTCGACATCGTGCTCTGGGACTTGGTGTTCTGGGTTGGCACTCCTATCTTCAACTCAACGACATTCCCTTTGAGTCAATCACTGCTCGATCAAAGAACAATCGTATTTTCAAAACAATCGAAAAGAGAACTCGCGATGCGTCAAAAGGACTTGCGGAGCTTCTTGGTGAACCTGAAGTCCTTAAAGGATATGGATTGCGAAACACCACAACAATGGCAATCGCTCCAACGACTTCAAGTTCTTTTATACTGGGTCAGGTTTCTCCTTCGATTGAACCCTTGAACTCTAACTACTTTGTAAAGGATTTGGCGAAGGGTAAGTTCACCTATCGAAATCCTTATCTCACAAAACTCTTCAAAAAGAAGGGTCTGGGAGAAGATGCTTGGAAGAGTGTTCTACAACGAGGCGGTTCGGTTCAACATCTTACCGAGCTCACAAAGGATGAAAAAGATGTCTTCAAAACATTTGGAGAGATCTCACAGAGAGAAATTATCACACAAGCCGCAGATAGACAATTCGCAATAGATCAGGGACAATCCTTAAACATTATGATTCCACCAGACACCAAACCAAAAGAAGTAAATGATCTCATGATCTACGCATGGAAAAGAGGAGTTAAGTCACTCTATTATCAGAGGAGTGCGAATCCTGCTCAGGAACTTGCCCGTTCCATAAACAATTGTGCGGTTTGCGAGAGTTGATATGGCTGGACATGAGAAACTATTTTGTGGCAACTGTAAAACGGGGTTTGAAGTTGCTTGGTCAAATGTTGGAGATGAGAGTATCGAAGACGAGTTTGGACATCCAATGGTAGACACACCTTGTTACTGTCCATTTTGTGCGTCGCCGGATATTGACGATCCAAGTTACTTTGTATCGGAAGAGGATGAAGAGACGTAAATTTTATTCCTATGGTCACGAATTGGACAATGTTGGAACCTTGAAAGAGTCTCGGGTCTCTGAAGGTTATGATGTATTGAGGAACCGGGCCGAAGAAGATGGTTATCTGTTTATCAGAGATTATCTGGATCGAGAACAAGTAGTATCAGTTCGAGAAGAAATCTCGAAGGAAATGTCAAAGAGAGAATTGTTGGATTCAAACTACTCAAATTCCGAACTGAGATGCCAAAAGGATGAGACCGTAAAGTTCATACCAGAGGTTGCGAACAATAGTGATAAAGTCAAGGAGTTGTTGTACTCCGGAAGACTGCCTAACTTCTACGAAAATCTTTACGGCGAGTCAGTAAACCATTACGACTACACTTGGTTAAGAGCGATGCCTCCAGGCAAGGGGACAAATCCTCATACAGATCTTCCGTACATGGGTCGAGGAACACACAACCATATGACGTGTTGGGTTCCATATGGCGACATTTCTTATGATCTTGGTGGTCTGGCAATACTAGAGAAGTCTCACGAGAGAATGGATATCCTTGAGAAATACGTATTTCGTGATGTGGATTCCTATTGCGAAAATAACTCAAGAGAGAAAAGTAATGCAGATCAGGGCAAGTGGACTTTCACCGGAACACTATCAAAAAACCCAAAACAACTTGCCGAAAAATTTGAGACTCGTTGGTTGACTACAGAATTTAGAGCCGGAGATTTTCTTACTTTTAACATGTTTACTGTTCATGCGGCAATGGACAATCTCAGTGAAAACGAATACCGATTGTCAAGTGATAGTCGATATCAAAGAGCAAGTGAACCAATCGATGAACGTTGGATCGGAGAGAATCCGAGCGGACATACTCTTGCGGGTAAGAAGGGCCGCATCTGTTGAATAAATAGATACATGTGGCTTTATGATGATAAGGAATTTGAGATAGAAAATAGAGGAGAATCAATTGGATTTGTTTATGAGGTACGAGATAAGACCAACGATATGCGTTATATCGGAAAGAAGAACTTCTTCAGTACAAGAAGACTTCCACCACTCAAAGGCCAAAAGAGAAAACGTAAAGTAGTAAAGGAATCAGATTGGCAAGACTATTTTGGATCCAGTGATGCGGTGAAAATGTTGGTAGAAGAATCTGGTAGAGATAGATTTGAAAGAAAAATTTTAAGATTATGCAACTCCAAAGGAGAAATGAGTTATTGGGAAATGTGGTATCAAATGACGAACCACGTTCTTCTGAGACCCGATAGATACTACAACGCCTTTGTGGGTGGAAAGATTCACCGAAAACACATACTGAAAAAATGAAAGCAAAACTAGAATACGATCTTCCGGACGAACGGGAAGAATTTGAAATAGCAGTTAAGTCCCGTGACTACTTCTGTCAGTTATGGAATATAGACCAACACCTTCGCAGTATCCTGAAACATGGAGATCCCGAAGCACAATCAACAAGAGAACTTGCGGAAAATATTCGCAATATGATAGAAGTTTCTTGACAAACGAGGTCATTTGTGATACATTAGTGTCATGATTATAGTAGATTATAGCGGTATTGCAGTTGCGGCTGCATTTTCCCAAAAACATCCCGATCAACTCGATCAGGGAGTAGTTCGTCATATGATTCTTAACTCGTTGCGAATGCACAATCAAAAGAATCGAGATGAGTTCGGACAAATGGTAATTGCGTGTGATAGTAGTTCGTGGCGTAAGGAGATCTTTCCGGAGTACAAGGCTGCTCGTAAGAAGAGTCGAGAGAAATCTAAACTTGACTGGAACAAGTTTTTCACGATGGTGAATACTGTTCGGGACGAGATCAAGGAGAACTTTTCTTATCCGGTAGTCACAGTAGATCGTGCGGAAGCAGACGATATTATCGGAATACTTGTTTCGGAGTTACAGGAGTTTGGTCGTCATGAAGAGATATTGATTGTCTCTGGCGACAAAGACTTTCTTCAACTTCAACAGTTCTCAAACGTCAAACAATACAGTCCGGTTCAACGGAAGTTTTTAGAGTGTGGCGATCCACATCGTTATCTCTTCGAACATATCTGTAAGGGTGACGCAAGTGATGGTGTTCCAAACGTTTTGAGTTCGGACAAAACCTTTACCGAAGAACTTAGACAAACTCCACTTCGTGCAAAGAGAATCGATGAGTGGTGGGAAAATCGTCACAGCCTACAGAACCATATGGATCAAGAAGTATGGCGTAATTATCAAAGGAACGACTGGATGATCAATCTCCGTAAGACACCACCCGAGATTCGAAAGGAAGTCATTAATCAGGTAGGAGAACAGAGCGGGAAAAACAACAACAAAATTCTCAACTATCTAGTCACCAACCGTTGTGGCCTTCTGGTTGAATCAGCACAAGAATTTTTCAATAATAAATAAAACTATGAGAAGAGATAAGATTACATTAATGCCACACGAGGTCTTTACACAGGCACAAAAGATCACAGATCGCGATCACAGGGTTGCATACATGAAAAGAAATGCGTATAAACAAGTGAAGACTCTTCTTCAACTTGCGTACAACGATAATATTAAGTTGGACTTTCCAGAAGGGGCTCCACCATACAAGGAGAACGAAGAGACAAGGTTTCCAATCTCAAGCATGAATCGAATATTTACAAACATAGGTAATTGTACTGTGCAAGCAAAGTATTCGAAGATACGAAAAGAACGTTGGTTTATCTCTATGCTCGAAACTCTTTCGGCTGAGGACGCAAAGATTTTGGTTGCCGCCAAGGATGGTAAACTCTCTACCTTTGCGAATAAGAAATACTCGAAGATCACAAAAACATTGGTAAGAGATACTTTTCCTGAATTATTAGGTTGACACTTTGGTGTAATCTGGTATTATGGTTGTATGAATATTTTTATACTTGATGAAGATCCACGCATTGCGGCTTCAATGCATTGCGACAAACACGTACCGAAGATGGTACTTGAGTCTGCTCAGATGCTCTCGACTGCCCATCGTATGTTGGATGGTACAGAAACAAAGAGACGATCCAAGAGTGGTAAAACGATGTCGAAGTATTTCATGCTCAGCGACGTTCGCGAACACCATCTTTACAATGCGGTTCATTTCAACCATCCTTGTACGGTATGGACTCGTGAGTCTACACAAAACTATTTGTGGCACTACGAACTCTTCATCGCCCTTTGTGACGAGTACACAAAACGATACGGAAAGATTCACCTCACCGATAGATCACTACGAGAACATCTCAAACCAACACCAAACAAGATTCCGAACATTGATATGACACCATTTCGATTGGCCATGAAAAGCAATCCGGAATGTATGAACGAGTCTGCTCCCGTAGAATCCTATCGTAAATTTTACATGACTAAACAAGAACGCTTCAAAATGGAGTGGAAAAACGCCCAAACACCTTACTGGTTCAAAACATGCCCAACTACGACTATCGCTGCTTAAAGTGTGACAAGATCGAGGAACGACTTGTCACTATCGCAAAGAAGGATGATCCTCTCACTTGCTCTTGTGAAGAGAAGGGAGAACTCAAAAGAATGGTCTCGGCTCCTCCGACCGTATACGATAGTATCAATCCTATCAAACGAGCGGGTTCTGGTTGGAATGATGTTCTCAAACGAATCGCAAAGAATTCTGGAAAAAACAACATTGAACACTACTAAAATTTTATGGATCGATCCACCCGAGGGTTGGAAATATGGATTTCCAAGAGAAGTTCCAGAAGGTATTGAAAGAGATGCGATTAACGAATGGTTGATCGAAATTGGATATCCAAAGGAAAAGATCGAAGAATATGGAGAATACTTCCATTGTAGAATGATGTATGAAGAGAAAAACGAAGCCTAAGAAGAAGAACGAATATCGCGAATACGATTCCTTCGAGAAATCTCGTAGGAAGAATATGCGTATAAGCAAGAAGAAAACTAAATCTTGGAATGATCAATAGTATAAATAGTAATAGATTATGCGAAGACTTCACAATCATGTTGTGTGGTTTTCAGCGTTTATCTCATTATTTTACATTAACGTTTTAGCGAACGAATTGACTCTGACATGGAATGACAACTCCTCCGACGAGGAAGGCTTTATAATTGAAAGATCATCAGATGCTGGAAACTCTTACCAACAGGTTGGAACTGTTGGACGTAATATTACATACTTTATAGATCAAACAATCTCTACGGAAGTTATGTACCGATATCGCGTCTACGCATATAATAGTTTTGGATCTTCGAATCCTTCAAACATAAGTAATGAGTTTATTACTTCTACGTATACATCTGATGATTTAGAAAGTGTGGCAATAGAGGCTCAGGAACATGTCGTACAAAATCACCGAGAGTACAACCTCTTCGACGGAGAGGATATAGAAAACAGTAAGAGTATCGTCAATGTTTCAACAAGAGGTACACTTGATTCCGGAGAAAGTTTTACTCAAGGATTTGTGATAAACGGAATCAATAAGAAAGTTTTGATTCGAGCGATTGGTGAAAAGTTGTTGGACATTGGTGTAGAAAATCCTTTAGTCGATCCAAAAATATCAATCTATCGTAATGTTTTCGATGGAAACGGCCCTCAACTAATTCATGAAAAGAATGATTGGGTTGATGAAGAAAATACCGAAGAGATTATTGAAACCATAAATAAATTTGGAGCGTTTCCTCTTTGGCCAGTATCTGACTTTCAAGGAATGGAGATGCCCACAAATGATGTAACAAGTGTGGCTTCAGTCTTGACTTTAGACAGTGGAGTTTATACTATTATTGCCGAAGGAAATGACGGCAGCTCAGGTGAAATATTATTAGAAGTTTATGAAATCAATGAAATTTAATCATGTTCGTTTTGATCTACCATACGAAGATTTAGTCGCAGACACAACACCAAACGGAAGAACTTATCTTACTCCACAGGGAAATAAGTTAAAGTCAATCACTACGGTTCTTGGCGCCAAAAAGAAGGAAGCCCTTCTTGAGTGGAGAAGACGAGTGGGAGAAAAAGAGGCAAATCGGATCTCTCACCATGCGGCAACTCGCGGTTCCGCCGTCCACGACATATGTGAGAGGTATCTTAACAACGAAGAGAATTATCTCAAGGGAGAAAGTATGCCTCATGTTCTCTTCTCTTGGAAGACGATTCGAAAAGTCCTTGATGCGAGAGTGGATAACATTGTGGCTCAGGAAACGCCTCTTTACTCTGATACTTTGAGAGTTGCGGGTCGTGTTGATCTCATCGGAGAGTTTGACAATAAACTATCCATCATTGACTTCAAGACATCCTCTCGAATCAAAAGTCGAGAAGAGATCTCAACTTACTTCATGCAAGCATGTGCTTACTCGTTCATGTTACAGGAACTTACCGATATTGAAATCGAAGATCTAGTCATTCTGATGGTAGTGGATAACGATCCAACTCCTTTGATCTTTCAGGAGAAAAGAGAGGATTGGATTGATCCTTTGATTGCCGAAATCACAGAATATTACGAGAAGTATTGTTAGACAATTTACAAGTTTTTTACACATTAAACTCTTGACATATTCGATTTTTTGAGATAGTATACTTACATAATGATGATACTAACAGATTGTGACGGCGTTCTTGTCAACTGGATCAAAATCTACAATGAGTGGATGGAAGAGGAGGGGTATCGCAAGTTGAACTCTTCTTACGAGCTCCACGAAAGGTATGGTCTTCCGGAAGAAGAATCTGACAAATACATTAGACATTTCAACATGTCAGCTGAGATCGAACATCTTCCACCTCTTCGTGACGCGATAAAGTACGTTCGAAAGATGCATGTGGATCACGGAGCGACTTTCCATTGTATCACTGCTCTGGGAAGTAACAAAAGGTCTCACGTTCTTCGCGAAAAGAATCTGAAGAATCTCTTTGGCCCGACTGCGTTCAGTAAACTTGATTGTGTCAAACGAGGAAAAGATAAGAAACCAATCCTTGAAAAGTACAAAGATTCCGACGTTGTGTGGGTCGAAGATTCGATCAAGACGGCGCTGATGGGTTATGAGCTAGGTCTAACGACGTTTCTCATAAATCATGATTACAACATTCACGAGGATATTCCCGAGGGAATCATTCGAGTCAATAGTTGGAAAGAAATCTACGAACACCTCTTTGGATGATAGTAAGAGCAAAAATCGAAGACATTCTAGGAACACATTGTCCACCGCCACGCGAAACTGAAAAGAATCGAAAGGGTGTTATGGTTTATTCACACAAGACCGGAGGAGAGATTCAGGTCTTTTCCAACGAGGAGTGGGATAGAAACAAAAAGTATTATAAATCTAATCATGGCAGAAGCAACATGAAAAACTTTACTAGTTACAAAGCATAGTTATGAGACCACATATCGACGACGAAATATTTAGAGTTCGCGAGTTTATGAAAGAACTCGCTAAAGTACAAGATAATTACTACAAGGATCTTGAGAATAAGGTTCTTTTAAACCGGATGTATTCGGTGGACAAAGTAAAAAAAGATCTTGAAGAAATTACTGGAGCCTCCACTTTGATCGAAAGTGAACAAGATCTCAAAGAGTGGTTCTGGGATTACATGTACAATGAAGCTGAGACCAAAGACTTTATGGAGTACCTATTTGATGCTCAGGGTCATTGCAACGAGTTTATGAAAAAGAATGATGAACGTATCGATACACGCGAGCAGTAACATTCCGTGGCAGAAAAGATACGCCGTTGCCGTAAAAGAAGGTCTTTCTAAACATGGAATAGATGCAAACATCACCTCTTCTCGTAAGAGAGAGTCTGATGTTTCGGTCATACATGGCCCCAATTTGTTCCAAGCCATTGAGAAAGATGGGGGCAATTTCATCATGTTGAATCGCAAGTTTCTTGGATTCGGAGAAAGAGATGTACACGACAATTGTGCGATCAGTTGGAATGGATTCAATGGTATGGGAATCTTTTGTATCGATCAAGATCGTATGGATACAAGTCGCTTGGAGAAGTACCTTGATCCAAGGGAGATTGAACACTGGTCTTTGGACAGTGACAATTACCTTCTCTGTCAACAACACGACACCGGAAGAAGCACAAGATTTGATGATATCAACAAGTGGTATCGACATGTCCAAAGAAGAGTACACCCAAACAATCTGAAGATCCGAAGAAAGACAACACTGGAGAATGTTGGTCGCCTTGAGTTTATGCGATCTCTACGCGAAGATCTATCAGAGGTGAAAGCGATCTTTTCTCTCAACTCAATTGTTTCGGTCGAGGCTTTGATTCTTGGGAAAGGACTCGTTACCGATGATAAGACCAATCCTTGTTATGGTGTTGCGTCTAGTGAAATGGGATCAACCATCAAACCATTTGATCGAACCGAGTTCTTTACCTACCTTTCCAATTGTCAGTGGCATATCGACGAAATACGAAATGGATCTTTTTTTTACAATATGGAGTATGGGCCGCAGGGTAAAAGACTACACGAATTTTCAATAAATACCTGATATGATATCTAAGTATGGAATCCCCCATAAACATGGCCCGGCAATGGAAATCACCACAATGGTGGGTTGCCCGTTGATGTGTACCTTTTGTCCTCAAAAACCTCTAATCAAAGCATATGGTAAAGATAGTAGCAAGTTTCTCTCGATAGAAAATTATGAGAATGTTCTTGATAAAATACCGAAGAACGCTCGTATAGATTTCAGTGGAATGTCCGAACCTTGGGCGAATCCTGATTGTACTGATATGTTAGAGATGACATTGAAGAAAGGATTTAAGACTGCGATTTACACAACTCTTTATCAGATGACTGAAGAAGATATTGATCGAGTAGAAGATCTGATATTGAAGTATCAAGATCAAGTCGATCCGGTTGTTCTTCACTTGCCAGATGAACACAACAATATGAGAGGGTGGAAGTACAGCGAAACTTGGGAAAGAGCATTCAAGACTCTCTACGGTATCAACAAGAAATTTCCAGGCAAGGTTGGAGCCATGACAATGGATATGAACAATCGAGTGTTCCATCCCGAGATTCGTCACATTCCAGAAGCAAGGGAAGCAGAAAAACAAAACGCTCGATTTGGAGCTCACGATAGAGCAGGAGTTTTGGATGTATCTGATGTTGAGAAGGCTGGGAATCAACCTACCGAACAGATCAAAAGAAAGATAAGACATACAAGACCTCTTACCTGTAAGTCAACTCCTTTCTATGATCGTAATGTTCTTCTTCCGAACGGAGATGTTGTTCTCTGTTGTATGGATTATGGGTTGAGACATATCATAGGAAACTTGGTAGAACAAACCTATGCAGAAATGTTTCAAAATCCTCAATTTTTAGACTTGGTGAAGACAAACGAAACGCCAGGATATGATAAATGTAGCATCTGTAAGGCTTGTCACAATATCAAATACATTAAGGTTTGATGGAAATACAGGAGTGGATAGTAAAGAACCTCAATGACGATTCCGTAATCATCGAGGCGGGTGCCGCGAGTGGGACGGATACTCTTTGGTTCAGTCAAACCTTTCCGAAGGGGAGGATCTTTGCCTTTGAGCCTCTTACTGTATCATTCAACCGGACACTTGAAAGAATTGCAAATTGTGATAACGTAGAAGTCTACAACGTGGCACTTGGCCCCACAGAATCTACCGAAGAGTTGTATGTTTCTTCTAATAAGGTTTCATCCTCGCTTCTCAAACCAACTGGTCACATACAATTCCATCCAAGGGTAAGTTTCGAAAACAAATCTACTGTCAGGACTATCAACTTGGATAACTTTCTGAAAGATCAACAGGTTGAACAGGTAGATCTTATGTGGTTGGATATGCAAGGATACGAACATACAGTTCTTTCACATTCATCCGAAACACTTTCAAAAACAAGGTATCTTTACAGCGAAGTTTCTCTTAAGGAAATGTATGCGAACTCCGTACTATACAATGAATTTAAATCTTGGTTGAAGGAAAGAGGATTTGAAGTCTTACACGAGTTTCTCTATTGGGAAGATATGGGGAACGTTCTTTTTTATAATGAAAACCTCGATACCGAAGAAATTTGAAGGTGAAACTGCGGTTGTAGTTGCAACAGGCCCAAGCATAAACGGAGATCAAATTTTGCAACTCCGTTGGGCAAAGATGCACAATCGCATCAAAATCATCACTGTCAATAATGCTTATCAGATTGCTCCTTTCACTGATATTCAGATTGCGTGTAATGACAATTGGTGGGAATATTATCTAACACACGATCCTCTTCTGAATCAGTTAAAGGCTGACTGTTGGACAAGATACAAGTATATCGCCGAGGCAAACGGAATAGATTACATCGACAGTATTGTAAAGAATGGACTCTCAAGAGATCCTTCGGTCATTCACATCAACAAGGGTAGTGGCCCGATGGCTATCAACTTCGCGACTCTCTATGGATTCAAGAAGATTATTCTGATTGGTCACGATATGAGGTTCGCAAAGGATTACAACGGAAGACAGAAGAAAGTCGGTTCGACACCTCGTCATTACTTTGGTGAGTATCCAAAGTCAATGCAACACTTTCCACAATCTCAAAACTCTGTAGATAAGAACGGAGTGATCATCGGACTCATTGATGCCTACAAAAACATGGTAAACGATTTGATAAATATGAATGTCGATGTGGTGAATTGCACACCGGACAGTGCCTTGAATTGTTTTAGAAAATCCTCTTTAGAATCTGAATTATGAATAGACCAATATGTTTATGGATGACTTCTCGTAGCAGGTCATCTCTCGTCTCAAAGATATTTGCCAATCACGACGTGTGGTGGGGAAACACTTACGCTAAGACAAAGGGTTACGAGATGTACGAGAATCAAGTTATTAAACAGATTCAAAAGAAATTCATAAAACCATCAAAGGGAGTTCTGCCACATTGCGAAGAGTTACAACTTACCGAAGAAGACACGAAACCTTTTCATGAAGCTCTGAAAGAACATCACTCGAAAGATTGTCCAAAGAGAATTGAGAGATGGTCGATGAAAACTGGAGTAGAGTATTTCAACGCATGGAAAGATCTCAACCCATACAATATTTTTATTCGAAGAGCTCCTGATGGTGTTGCGAATAGCATAGTCGAAAAAGGTATTGGAGAATATCACCACGCCTTTGATTGTGCTCGATGGAGATTTAACTATATGTATCGAATACAGGAAATGTTTGGAGGAGTTTTCGTCGATACTGATGATATTATCAAAGGGGACTATAAAGGTGTACGAGAAGCAATGGAATATTGTGGAATAGATTATAATGAAAGAGCGGTAGAATCTGCGATAGACCGATGATACGAGTGAAGTTCACAGATTGGTGGAAGGGGTTTGAGTGGAAACTTGATCCAACATTTCATGATCTTCTCTTCTCTAATTTTGATGTTCGAGAAGATAACAATAATCCTAACGTTGTAATTTACAGCGTTTTCTGGAATCAGGGAAAATGTCAAGGTTCTCCGGAGGCCGACCATCCAAGATACAAAGATGCAATCAAGGTTTGTTATTGTGGCGAATCGATGCCGGATAACATAGTTCAGAACATTCTGGACAAAGGTCATTACCTGATGTACGCAAAGAGAATCGATCATCCAAGGTATCTTCGAATATCGGATATGGAAAGATCTAATTTCTATGGATGCGATACTTCTGTTTTAGATTCTACGGAGATTCCAACTAAGAGTGCTTTTTGCTCTTTCATTTTTGCATCAAGAAATCGCTACCGAGAAGACTTTACCTTGAAGTTGTCTCAGTACAAGAGAGTCGATTGTTTGGGTAAAAGATTGAACAACAAGAAAGAGGATTCTTTGAGCGGAAGATATGTTGGGCCATCGTCTTCTGGATTGGGCCCATCCAATGTCGAAGTCCTGAAACCATACAAGTTCAATGTTTGTTTTGAAAACAAATCTCTTCAGGGATACACAACCGAAAAGATATGGTGGGGGTTTCTTGCAAAGACGGTTTCTCTTTACTGGGGCGATCCTGACATTCATCAAGATTTCAATAGTGGATCTTTTCTATGTCGAAATCACTACAAAAGTGACGAAGAGTTCATAGAGAAAATTGAGGAGATTGACAACGACGACGATGCATATCTTTCGATGTTGAAAACTCATCCAATAGTTGATAAGTCTGTTTTAGACAGACAAAAAATTATAAACTTCTTTGGAAAAATAAATGAAATCTTACGTAATAACGATTAAGGGAATGAAACCTTCTGAGGAGGCATCTCAGAAGTGCATAACTACTGGTGCTGAACATAATGTTGATGTGACATTATTCGATGCATATACGCCAAAACATAAACCTTTGGAAGTCTTCAAAGGTGAAGAAGTAGATTGTGGTGGAACACTATTCAAAGATAGTCACAATTCTCAGGCAGCCCTTGGTTGCATGTTGTCTCACTATATGTTATGGAAGAAGTGTGTAGAGATAAATGAAGTCACTCTAATTTTAGAACACGACGCTATTGTTGTAAGTGAAATACCCGACATTATAAGGAATGGTCAATTCGAAGGATTAGTGAATCTCGCAAAGCCAGGATATGGTAGAATGACAGGAATCGGTGCAGGACTTGGGCCAATGAGATCTAAGTGTCATCTTCCCGGCACACATGGTTATGCAGTGAAACCCGAAGGCGCTCAGAAACTGATAGAACATTGCAAGCGTTACGGTATACACCAACCAGCAGATCGTTTCCTTGATGCTAAGTTTCCCTTTATACAAGAGTATGCTCCTTGGCCTATCGAGTCTGCGGCAACCTTCACAACTATACAATATTTTGCAAAGGATATGAGCGTAGATTCCGCAAGAATTCCAGTTGCAGAAAAAGTAGGAGATTCTGGATTTGTGATGAGGACTTGTAAAGAAATTCTTGATCCCGATACGGGTGAAGAGATACACAATAAAGAGTTTATAGATGATAAAGGATGTGCAATAAAACAATACATTGAAAATGAATGATAGACAATTGATGCAAAAGGTCGTCAAGGGGTGGAGATCAAAGGAAACTCCATGCGGTGCTGGTTCTGAGATAGAAAACAGTACAAACGTGAGAAAGAGCCTCCTCGAAATCGTAAAGAAGTATAAGATCAAAACAGTGGTTGATGCTGGTGCAGGTGATCTCAACTGGATGAAACACATGAAGTGGAATGTCGAGTATCGGGGTTATGATTTGTACCCGCGGCACGAATCGGTAATTCAATTTGATTTAACTAGGGAAATTCTACCTAAGAGTGATTTGATTCTTTGTCGTCATGTCATAAATCACCTCTCACCCGCATACGCTCAGAAGTGCATCGATAACTTTCAAGAAAGTGGATCTAAATACTTAGCAGTTACCAATTGCGACCGACAAAGAAATCTCTTTGAGGATGGATGGAAGATCACTGGATTAGAACTAATAGATACTTTTCTGGATTTTGATCATAAAAGAAACAACTGGGAATTGGAATTATATCTTTTGAAATGATTGGGGATTACAAATATGAAAGAGGAGAGATGACTGATGATCATCTCTTACGTAAGGTCACAAAGGGATGGGTAACCCGTGATAATGAAACCGAATGTGGTTCTGGTTCGAAAAAGAAGAACACGAAGCTTGTAACTAGAATACTTCACCTCATTGTTAAAAAGTATGATATAGTAACGCTCTCTGACGCTGGAGCAGGTGACTTAAATTGGATTCCCGACAATCTGAATGTATTGTACCAAGGGTACGATCTGTACCCGAGGCATGAAGCTGTTTACCAATTCGATATTACAAAGGAGATTTTAGAAAAGAGTGATCTTATTCTTTGTAGACATGTACTCAATCACCTTTCTATTGACTTCTCAACTTGTGCTATAAATAATTTTAAGGCGAGTGGATCTAAGTATCTACTCATAACTAACTGTAATAACCAAAGGAAATATTGGGACACTTTCGATTTTAAAGTGGATGGTGAACTTATTGAAACATTTAAAGATTGCCAACATTGGGATTTGGAACTGTATAAATTATGAGTGCAATAATACAATCAAATAAAATAATTAACGGAGTCAATCTCAACACTCCAGCCCTACCAACTCCAGTAAAGTATGTTGATCTTTATGAACGACCCGAGTGTCTTTCGGTTGTTTGTGTGTGGTGGGGAGATC
>ERZ1046148.653-NODE-653-length-20056-cov-5.864857_pt1 | contig 20056 bp, 15 predicted proteins | sample MGYA00383090_ERZ1046148 | MGnify/ENA primary metagenome ERZ1046148 (study PRJEB29581, sample SAMEA5548360) | metagenome | biome: marine; feature: coastal; material: water | depth 25 m | study: Short-term variability in the microbial, nano- and picoplankton... | reverse complement strand
TGAGTATATGTTTGAGTGGGCTGACGAAATTAATAATGATGATCATATAGAAGCTATAGTAACACATAGTGATGATTTTTTAGATACATCTTTAGAACTAGCAATAAAACACTTTCAATCCCCAGAAAGAGAAGAGTATGAAAGATGTTTTCATCTTCATGAAATCCTTAAACTATCAAAAGAATTTTAATTTTAATTTGGTTACCAGAGAAATTTTGGGTACCTTGGAAATACGGGTTTTGAGATATTTAGGAAAATAAGGGAATTAGGAATATAGGTTGGATGAATGAGAGGGTGGTTGTATATTGAGAACATATATTAAAAAATAATAAAATTATGGCATTTAGAAACAAAGAATTAATCGACAAAGGATTTACAAATATAAAATCCGGAGTTAAAACGTTAGATCTAATGGTATCCCGTGGCGGAAGTGACGTTAATGCTTTTAGAAAACAAATCAAAGAGGTTTATGAGAAAATCGAAAACCTTGAATCTTTAGTAGAACGCGAAGCCGGAGTTCTAAGAAACGGATAATCCAAAAATAAAAGTTATGAAATTAACAGCAGACCAAATTCAAATGAATTGGGTTGAATTTATGAGTAATATTGATACTTATATTTCTTCCCCTCGTAAAGAACAATTAGTTAAATTTTATGAAACATATGCGGAGCGTATTATGTTTATGCCTGCGGCCCATAAAAAAGAATACCACTCAGCTTTTCCTGGAGGGTATGTAGATCATGTCAATAGAGTGGTTAAAGCTGCTTTATCAATGTCTGCTGTTTGGGAAGGATTTGGTTGTGATATGACTACATTTACAACCGAAGAATTAGTATTTTCAGCTATTAATCATGATTTAGGTAAAATGGGTGATTCGGAACATGAATCTTACATACCCCAAACTGATAAATGGAGAAGAGATAAATTAGGTGAAGATTATATGTTTAACAAAGAATTAGCATTCTCAGCTGTTCCAGATAGAGGATTGTTTTTACTCCAAGATAATAATATTAAGTATACATTTAATGAAATGGTAGCAATCCAAACTCATGATGGGTTATATGATTCAGCAAATGATAAATATTTAAAAGGATGGATGCCCGAACAAAAACCTCGTACTTCCTTACCTTTTATATTACACCAAGCAGATATGATGGCAGCTAGAATTGAATTTGAAATCGAGTGGTTACCTAAGTTTAAAAATAATGTGGATGCCAGTAAAAAAAATTATACATTGTCTAACAATAACAAATCCACTAAGTCTAAAGCACTAGGTTCTATTCAGAGTGAGGGTTTAAAAAATATTTTTGATAAATTATAAAAATGGAAATAATACCTACAACAGCAATAATTATAATATCAATTTTAAGTATAATTGTATTAATTTTAGGATATACTACTTTTAATCTACTTAAGAAAAATGAAAGAGCTGAAGATATTGTATTAGGATATTTAGATTATTTAGATAAAATATCTCGAGTAATAGAAGTAGCAGATAAAAAAATAAAAAAGATTGATATAAAAGGATCTTTTGAATCAGATGATGAAATAGGTTTTTTCTTTAAGCAAATAAAACAAATCCAAGGAATTCTTAATGATTTCCAACTAAAAGAATAAAAAGAATATATGGATGAAATAATAAGGAGGCATAAGTCACAACCTCAAAAGAAAGTTTATTTCTCAAAAGTGACAGAAGCAGCGATTGTTAGATACAATCGCTCCTCTGATCCCGAAGAACGAAGTGAAATATACCAAGAATATATACATTGGGCTTTTTATAAACTTACAGAAAATATCATTCATACATTTAAGTTTTACCACACTGATGGTGTAGAAAATTTAGAGGATTTACAACATGAAATAATTACATTTTTATTATCTAAAATCCACTTATTCAATCCAGAAAATGGAGCTAAAGCTTATTCATATTTTGGAACTATAGTAAAAAGATGGTTAATAGTATATAACCAAAAAAATTATGGTAAAAAAATTAAAAATATAGCAATATCAGAATTAAATCACTATTCTCAATTAGATACATCAGACCCATCATTTATAGTATCTCAAAATAGATTAGATGATACCAAAGTTTTAGTTGAAGAGGAAGAATTTAGTAGTAGAAATTTAAACCAAAATAAAGATTACAAATATGAGGATCGTTTATCTCTATTTATAGATCAATATGTTGATTATTGTACCGATAAAATTTATATTTTGTTTCCAAAGGGTAATGATGCTACAATAGCAGATGCTATACTTGAATTATTTAGAAAAAGAGAAGCTATTGATGTTTTTAATAAAAAAGCACTTTATATCTACATTCGTGAGATGGTAGATGTTAAAACTCCTAAAATTACTAAAATAGCTAATAAGTTATATGCTATATTTAAAGAAAAATATATGTTTTATTTAGATCAAGGATACTTCCCCCCAAAATAGTTTAAAAAATGCATATTTATAATCAAAAACATTATGGGACAGTTAGATTCATACGTTTTTGGAGATAAAAAATTTTCTGATTTATTAGAAGAAATCTACCAAAACCAAAAAAAGAGAGATACTCAAGTAGTAGCTCTAATATCAGAATTAAAACCTTTAGTTCAAGAAATAGGTGATGCTACTCTTATAGTACCTCTTATTAAAGAATATATGGAAATTGGAGTTAAAAATGATGACGCCTTAATTAAAATGGCTACTATTGTTCAAAGAGCACTTCAAAACCAAGCCGAAGATGGTGGTTTAGGAATTAGTGATGAAGAAAAAGAACAATTATTAGCTGAAATGGAAAAAATTTCTAAAGAAAATAAGTAATGGCTAAAGTACCTACGGGATTAAATTCACTTAAGGGCACTCCTAGTACCCCCCAGAAACCTTCTGAGGTATTTGCTGCTAGGGTAAGATTTGCTATGGTTGATAATGCAACAGAACCAAAAGCATTTAGTGATTTTGGGGAATGGAGTTCAATAGGTTGTGTCTTTTTTGATAAATTAAATTCTCCTAATCCAAATCCACAATTTACAAGTGATAACTTTGCAAGGCCTTTATTTCCTAATAACTCAAATATACCTGTAAAAAATGAATTAGTATACATTATGGCATTGCCTAACAGTAATGTTCAAGGAGATGTTAATGATGAAACCTACTATTATTTTCAAGCCATAAATATTTGGAACAGCACTCACCACAACGCAATTCCAGATCCAATTAATGGTGAATCAACAATACCAGCAGCACAATCACAAGATTATGAACAAACATCCGTAGGTTCTGTTAGAAGAGTTACTGATGGTAGTACTGAAATTGATTTAGGTAGAGATTTTAAAGAAAAGTTATCAATAAGAAATCTCCAACCTTATGAGGGTGATTTAATATATCAAGGAAGATGGGGACAATCATTTAGATTTGGTTCAACTAATAAAGATGCAAGTATACCAAACCCTTGGTCTACATCAGGAGAAAATGGTGATGCTATTACCATAATAAAAAATGGACAACATAAAGAGGATAGTGATCCTTGGGTACCACAAGTAGAAGATATAAATGAAGATAAATCTAGTATTTATTTAACTACTACTCAAGAAATTCCAATAAAAGTAGCAAGTAAAAGTTATAAATCGTATGCATCGTCACCGACAGCAACACCTCTCTTCAATGGAGAACAAATCATTTTAAACTCAGGTAGATTATTATTAAACTCTAAATCAGATTCTATTCTATTATCATCTTTTGATACTATTAATTTAAATTCAGTAAATAGTATAAATATTGATACCCCAAAAACAATAGTAGCATCACCCGAAATTTATTTAGGTGATAAAAATGCTACCGAACCTATAATATTAGGTGATAAGTTTTTATCTGATTATTCCTCTTTATTATCATCTTTAATTTCACTATGTAATGCGTTAGGTACCCCTATAGGTACACCTGTACCTTTTGTTCCTAATGCAGCAATCCCTGGACCTGCTACTCAAACTTTGGTGAAAGCCCAAAATATGCTTAATAAAATTCAAATGTATAAATCAAAAGTAAGTAAATCTAAATAATGTCTTTCTTAGCCAAAATATTAACTAAAACTATTACAAAAGTAATTAAAAATTTAACTAATTTTGAAGTTGCTATTGATTCTCTTATTGATAGATTTAAGGAAGCATGTCCACCTAAAGATGAATTGCTTCAAATTGTAAAACAAAAAAATCAAATTCAAGGTGCCCTTGAAAGTGTTGTTGGAGCCTTTACTACTGTAGAAGCAACAGCCGAAACAACTAATACTATAGTTACTACTGTAGAAACGGCAGTAAAAGTAATAAAATCAATACCAGTACCAACATCATTTCCACCTGGAGCTGGTATCCCTATAAATGTTATTACTATATTAGCAGACTCCCTAGACACATTGGGGGATTTATTAAAAGGAGCAAAGGGAGCACTTAAAGTAGTCCCATCAGCTGGTAAAACTATAACAGATGCTGCACAAATAATAATTAAAAAATTACAACTATTAGATGGTGTATTAAATGTTTGTATTGAGGAATTAGCAGAAGGTATGAACCAAGCAGAAAAAAATGAACTTATTAATGAAATAGGAAATGTAGCAGCTTTAGCAGGAAACTTTGAAAATATTGAATTAAATGCTGCTAATGAAGCAAATTTGTTATCACAATTAAGCCCAAATAGTACAGATCCCTTCTTATATCAAAAACAACCAACAATTTGGGTACCAGTAGATCCTAATGGAGATTATGAGAATGGTGATATTGATCCATCAAGTGGGCAACAAATTATTAAAAACGAATCAGGAAAGTTTGGATATTATGCTGGTTTTGACTGGAGACTTACTATAGAATACAACGATAACAACCCCATGTCTTTCCCTCAGAGAAGAATAAGAGCCACAAATATAAATGATTCATTTTATAATATATATAAAGGTGTAAGTATATTTAATATTGGCCCTCCGGCAAACGGGGTAGAAGATATAGGAAAATATTCATATAGTACATCAGTTAAAGTATTAATAGATGAAGTTAAATTTAATATTGATTCGTCTAATGTTAGGTGGTGGCAAAGAAAATGGAATGAGGAAAATATGTTAGCAGCCAATGAGATAGATAGAGAAGGAGAGAGTACTGGTACTGGTAATACAACAGGTGGAAATTCTACAACACCTGGAAACTCTGGCCCAATACCAGACCCAGTTGAAATATTATTACCAGGATCTGCAACTATGGATGATTTAAAAATACCATTACCTATTGTCCAAAATGGATCAGGTACATACTTTAAACAAATTCCAATTAGAGTAAATCAAAATAACCAATCAGTAATGTTAACTATAGATACTGGGGGTAATGATGTATATAATGAGAATGTTCAAGGAGATTATGGTCAACCTGAATATGGTCGTTACTTGCAAGGAGAGGTAAAAGTTAAAATTAATTCAAATTACAACGCCGAAGGTAATGTAGTAACATTTAAAACTGCTGATAGGCAAATAATTAATTTCCCAATTACATATAACACAACAGGAACATATACTCTTAGATATGAGGTGGTTACTCAAATGGACATTCAAGATGATCAAGGGGGAATGATTTCACTTTCAATAGTTTCATAGTAGATCGATAAAAAATTTAATAACTTAATATTTATAATAAAAAATGAAGTCATCAGAATTAAAAAAATTAATAAAAGAATCAGTAAAAGAAGCAATTCAAGAGGAATTGAAGGAGATTTTACTGGAAGCTGTTAAGACTCCAAAGGTTACAACTATAGCTTCACCACCACAACAACCAGTTGTAGAACAACAAATTCCACAACAACCAGTTATGAGTGCTGAAGAAAAAAGAGCGGCATATTCAAATATTTTAGGAGATATGAGTGGGCAGTTTACAACAGCTCAAGTACAACCAAAATTTAACCCACAAGGTGGGGATTCAGTTAATGGATCGTTACCACAAGGTGAAGTTGATATGTCTCAAATAGCAGGATTAATGGGTAAAAAATAAATAAATGGCAAGAATTTTACAAAACAGATATCCAATTGACTCAATAGACCGTAAGGCTGTTGGGTTTGGGTTTCCTATCAATGGACCAGCTGTTTTTGTGCCTACATATACTTCTAGAGAACAAACAAAATCTAATATAATTAATTATTTATTAACTAATAGAGGGGAAAGAGTATTTAACCCTATGTTTGGAGCTGATTTAAGAAATTTACTTTTTGAAAATGTCTTAGATAAAACAACAGATGAATTACAAGAACGAATACAAAGTGACCTCAAGTATTATTTCCCTCAAGTAGATGTAAAAGAAATAAAATTTGATAATGACCCCGATAGAAATACAATTAATTTTATATTAACATATACTGTAGCAAACTTTGGGATAACTGATGATATAACTATATTACTACAATAATGGCAGATTTAAAAAGAGACATAAGATATATTAATAAGGATTTCAATCAATTTAGAAATTCATTAATACAATATTCAAAAACGTATTTTCCGGATACTTATAATGATTTTACAGATACCTCTACAGGTATGTTGTTTATGGAAATGGCATCTTATGTTGGAGATGTATTATCTTTTTACTTAGACAACCAAATCCAAGAAACATTTATTCAGAAAGCACGCCAACAAGAAAATTTATACCAAATGGCTTATCTTTTAGGTTATGAACCTAAAGTTACAACTGCAGCAAGTGTAAATATTGATTTCTACCAGCAAGTACCAGCTAAATTGGAAAGTGGTGAGTATGTTCCTGACTATAATTACGCTATGATTATCCCAGAAAACACACAAGTTACTTCAAATTTAAATAGTAATCGTAAGTTTTTAATTGAAGATGTAATTGACTTTTCATCATCAGGATCATTAAATCCAACAACAACTACAGTTTACCAAATATCAGGTGATAACCCAACATATTTTTTATTAAAAAAGACAAGAAAAGCAATATCTGCAACAATTAATACTACTTCTTTTTCATTTAATGCTTCTAAAAGATTTGATGAAAGATTAATTAAAGATACTAATATTATAGGCATTTTAGATTGCGTGGATACAAATGGCAATACTTGGTATGAAGTGCCAAATATGGCGCAAGAAAACGTATATGATACAATTAGAAACACAAATACAAACGACCCACAATTTAACATAGAAGAAGATGCCCCATATTTACTTAGATTAAAACAAGTCCAAAGAAGATTTGTTACACGTTTTCTAGATTCGGGCTCATTACAAATTCAATTTGGGGCAGGAGCAACAACAAATAATGATGAGGAAATAGTTCCTAACCCTGATAATGTAGGTTTAGGTCTACCATTTGAAAGAGATCAATTAACAACTGCTTTTTCACCTTTAAATTTTATATTTACAAATACTTATGGAATTGCCCCTTATAATACTACTTTAAATTTTAGATATTTAACTGGTGGTGGGGTCGGTTCTAATGTTGAAGCTGGTACTTTGACAGTATTAGATGAAACCAATTTTAAATTCGTAAATCCTAATTTGCCAAATACGGCATTAGCAGACCAAATATTTAAATCTGTTTCATCAAATAATGAATTAGCAGCTGATGGAGGTCAAGATGGAGATACTGTGGAAGAATTAAGATTGAATGCTGTAGGTAACTTCCAGAATCAATTACGTACAGTTACAAAAGAAGATTATTTAATAAGAGCCTTATCAATGCCTTCAAATTTAGGTACTATAGCAAAAGCATATGCAGCACCTGTAAAAATTGATGAATTCCAACCTGGTGAATTACCTACAATGTTAGATTTATTTGTTTTAACCTATGATGCTAGTGGTAAATTACGAACAGCATCAAGTTTAATGAAACAAAATCTTCAAACATATCTAGCTGAATATAGGATGATTAATGATTCTATTAAAATTAAAGATGCTTTTATTATTAATATAGAAGTTATATTTGATATTATAGTATTACCTAATTTTAATAATAATGAAACTATTACTAAATGTATAACATCATTAGAAAATTTCTTTGCAGTAGATAATTGGCAAATTAACCAACCAATTTTACTTAATAATTTATATATTCTATTAGATAAAGTAGAAGGAGTTCAAACAGTTAAAAATGTAGTAATTAATAATTTATCAGGAGAAAGTTTAGGATATAGTGAATACGCTTATGATATCCCGGGGGCAACTGTAAATGATGTAGTATATCCTTCAATTGATCCAATGATATTTGAAGTAAAATATCCTACTAGTGATATTAAAGGAAGAGTAGTACCATTATAAAAATAAAAACAAGAAAAGATGCCTGATAATATAACAAATGATACTAAAATTACTCAAAAGATAAGAAAGTCTTTAAAAGATAGTTTCAATCAAACTAATTTGGACACACAAGATCCAATGCCTGCCGGGGGTCCTATTAATGATCCTGTAGTAGTAATAAATGGTATGGCAGCGGGTAGTGGTTTTTCTCAAGTATATTCAAAAGAAAACCCATATCTACAAGACTCAATTACAAATCAAAATTCTATCTTATATAAAAATGGTCTAACTCCAGCTGATAGTGAGTCTCCTGCTCTTAAAGTAACGGCTTTAGATGTAGAATCTTCAGAAGCAGGAGTAAAACAAGGAACAGAAGGGGGACCAAATAGAATTTCTGTTAATAGACTTTCAACAGTAGGTCAGGATGGTACATACCAAATAAAACAATATCCATCAACAAAAAATAACCTAACTCCAAATCCATCTAGTGGTACACCTTTACAAAATAAAGAAGGTAAAGATGTTCCAAATCAGGTAGTACAAGCATACACGCCTCAAAATACTTATATGGATTACATGGTTGAACAAAAAAAGAAACTAGATAACATATAAGATATGGCTATATATAAAATTTTCCCCGAAAAAGATACAACACTATACACTGAATTTCCAGTTTCAAATACAGGATTAGATCAGATTATTGAAGCTTCAACATATCAATCAAATGCTAATGCACAAGTTAGTAGATATTTGATTAAGTTTCCTACTGCTCAAATTTCAAAAATGTATACTGATAAAATAACAAATGGGGAATATAAAGCATATTTAAGAAGTTTTAATGCTGTAGTAACAGGGTTAAATTTAGATCAAGAATTAGAATTTTATCCTGTAAGTGGTAATTGGGGTATGGGTACTGGAAGATATAATGATTCACCTATAGTAACAAATGGGGCTAGTTGGGATTGGAGAGACTACTCAGGTTCAACAGAATGGCCATCGTCTGGGTTTGGTGATTATGTAACAGCTTCTTTTGAATCAACTCTACCAGGAGGTGGTAATTGGTATACAGGTTCAAATCTAACATTAGATCCAATTTCACAATCACAAATATTTTCATACTCAGATACTAAAGATATTTTAGTAGATGTAACAAATACAGTAGAAACTTGGTACAGTTATTCATTAGATAATACAAATGGGTTTAAAAACGAAGGATTTATAGTTAAACAACCATCAGGAAGTGAATTTGTTAATAATAAAGCTAATAATACAATATTTAGATTCTTTTCAATTGATACTAATACAATTTACCCACCTCAATTAGAATTTAGATTTAATGATTATATCTTTAACACAGGTTCATCCAAAAATACAATTTTACCACAAGTAGAAAGTTTTATATCTGTATACAACAATCAGGGTACTTATTACTCTGAAAGTATTCCTAGATTAAGATTTGCAGCCATACCAAAATACCCAGATAGAGCATTTTTAACAGCATCTTTATATACAACCAATTATTTCCTACCAGAAAGTCAATCATTATATGCTATAAAAGATACTGAAACTAATGAATTTGTAATTGATTTTGATGATGAATACACAAGAATAAGTTCAGATGATACTTCAAGTTATTTTGACTTATATTGTAATGGTTTAGAACCTGAAAGATACTACACAATTTTAGTAAAAACATCAATTGGGGGTCAAGTAAAAATTTTCGATGAAAATATAATGTTTAAAGTAGCTAAAGGATAATGGCAGAAAAGAAAAACATAAGCTTAAAACGACAAGTATTTGATAAAGAGGCTTTTAATAATACTGTAAATACAAACTTCACCCAATTAACAGGAGGTATTGATCCATCTTTTTTTGATATTAATTTGGCTACTCAAGAGGATTTTTGGATATTATACGAAAAATTCTTTTATGAAATACCAAAGGATGGAACAGTTAACTCACACACATATTTAGTACAAAAAAGTGGCGATTATATTGATTATGCTCCTCAACGAGAAGAAATAGAAGCATTATTAGCAGAAATAGCAGAATTAAGAACAGAAAATTTAGAAGTAAGACAAGAAATAGTACAAGTAATTCAAGATTTTGCTACAAACCAAGGATAAAAAATAAAATTAATATAGTTCATGAAATTTACAATAGAACAATTAAAGGAGATGGCAAAGAAGACGGGGAGTGAATACAAAGGTTATACAAAACCTAAGGGTAAAGCTCCTGCTACACCAGTAGATGATAACTTAATAAATATTAGTTCTTCTTGTGTACAAGTCCCTGCATCTACTGTTGTTAATCTTGGCTATGAATTTTCAGACTCTGAAATAATTCCAAGTTCGGATATAACAGGTTCATTTTTTCAAAGTGGAAGTATAGTTGAGTTTTTCTCTTATAGTATTCAAAAACAATTAATAACTCAGGATTATAATTTTACAGATTATACTATTGAAGAAAATACTGATATTCCTGATTCATCACAAGCAACAACTTTTACGGATAATGCTACTGGATTAACAGAAGTAAACACAGGATCAGCAATTATCCCTTCAAACAATATTACTCTAACACCAGCAACAGATTTATTTGATAGAGGATTAGATAATGGAGAATTATATGCTGTTTATAATTTTATCAATTATGAATTAGCATCATCTACAGAGCAAACATATTATATAGCAGAAATATCAGGAGATAGAACAGAAATTAGATTAAAATCTAATGCTATTGCCTCAAAGGATATTAAAGATAGTTTTATTACATTAAGGGATAAATTAAATTCAACTGAATATTTTGATGAATTTTACTTAGGATTTTACAAAAATAATTATGTAGTTGCTATAAATGTTCTATTAGAAGAAGATCCTCAAGAAGTATTAGACCCATCTATATTAATCAAATTATATGAACCTCTACCAGCTAATTATAATGTAGAGCAAAGATTATATGTTGCTACAAAAGTAGGAGAAACAGTAGCATACCAAGTAGAATTTGTGCAAGATTTTACTTCATTTGTAAATAATGCTAATTATATTAAAGGTCCTAATGTTAATATTCCACTTCAAGAATTAGTTAATAACTCAACAACATTAAAATCTTACGATGATTTAACTAAAACACAATCATCTTCATCATTAGATAGTGTTTTAAATTATTTAAATAAAACAGGTGTAACTATAACACCTAACTATTCATATAATACCTTTAATGAGTTTGTTAATTTTTCATCTGCAAAGCAGAGAGTTTATAACTTTTATGAAAAAGTATCTCAAATACAATCATATCAATCTGATATTGACATATTAACAACTACAACAGGATCAAATCCAAATGTAATAGAAATATCTCAAAGTTTAGCTAGTTTACAAACCAACATTTCAAATTTAATTACAAATTTTGATGGGTTTGAAAGTTATCTTTATTATGATTCATCATCATTTGCTTACCCTAAAACAGGATCATCATATCCTTATGCTTTATTTCCAACTTCAAGTTTAGAAGTAGACACATGGATGGGTAGTGATGTTGAAAATAACCAATATTATGGAGGAATTATATTATCAGCATCCTTATATGATGAGGATAATCAAAATTGGTTATACTACACAATTCCTACTTTTATTACTGAAAATTCTGATAACAACCAATACATAGAATTTTCAAATATGGTAGGACAGTCATTTGATGAAGTATGGCTTTATACCAAAGCATTAAGTGAAAGGTATAATACTACAAATGACCCTGAATCAGGGTTACCTTTAGATTTAGCTGCTGAAGCTGTTAAAGGATTAGGATTTGAAATTTTTGGTAACAATTATGATAATCAAGATAATTTTATAGGATTAACAGGTGAAGATAATGGAATTTATGTTCCACCTACAGGAAGTGAGTTAATTACAGATTATATAGCTATAAACAATGGTAAAATAATTAACTATTGGAATTTAGGATATTCATGGCTTAATTATGTAGAACAACTTAATGAACCAGGTTTCCCTTATGCTATAGATAAAGTAAGTAAAGAAATTTATAAGCGTCTTTACCACAATATGGCTTATCTTACTAAAAAGAAAGGTACAATTAGTGGTTTAAGACAATTAATTAATATTTGGGGTATTCCAAATACTATACTTCGAATTAATGAATTTGGAGGTAAAAATAAAGACAACTCGGATGACTATGATTTATGGTATAAACGTTATAGTTACGCGTATACTCCGGTTGCCAATCAATATATGGCAAGTTCATCGGTCAAAGTACCATGGATGCCATTACAACGTAATAAAATAGCAGACAATGAGTATATAGTCCCAGATGGTGTTTCTTTTAGATTTAAAACTACAGGACACCCTTCATCAAGTTATGGGGGTAAATTTTATAGTCAATCATTAGCTGTTAAAAAATCAAATGGAACTAATGACCAAGAAATGGATTGGGGTATTGCTTTATTTTACGAAGACCAACCATCAGGATCATATTCTGGATCTAGTTTTAGTGATTATTACAATTATGGTAAATTAAGATTTTATATGTCTGCATCAGCAGCAGATGGAGGAATACAAATATCAGATGATATTTCCTTACCTTTCTTTGATGGAGGATGGTGGAGTGTATTATTACAAAGAGATCAACACGTAAGTGCTAGTGATAATTCAATATCAACAACCTATACCTTATTTGCAGCTAACAAGCAAGTAGATGGTTGGGATGGGAATTCATTAGGGTGGTCAGGATCAGTAAGTATGAGCTCAGCTAATACATCCTTTAATTCAGGGTATGGTGGTGGAAACTATGATGAGGTTACTTATGATATATTAGCAGCAAATAAACCAACAATAAATAGTTCATGGAATAACTTTGGGGTTACAGAACATGATGGTGTTTATGTAGGAGGATATGTTTCAGGTTCAGATGTAATGACTGAGGTATTAAATGAAGGAGCTAAAATATTCTCAGGTTCTTTCCAAGAATTTAGATATTACTCTAATAATATTTCAAAAGAAGTATTTAATGATTTTGTAATGAATCCTGAGTCTGTTGAAGGTAATAATGTTACAGGATCAGAATCATCATTTGATATAGTTAATTTTAGAGCACCTTTAGGAAATGAATTAGAATATAAATTTACATCTTCAGTAAGTGAATCTTTTTCAACACTAATATCATCTTCACATCCCGCAATCACAGGGTCAGCACCTATGGTATTTACTCAATCATTTATTGATCCTACTACTAGTGCTTTAACTTCAAGTTATGATTTTATAGGATATGAAGCAGCATCAACCTACACATATAGTAAACCTAATGTAGAAACTTACTTTTTAGACCAACCAGCAATTGGTGTTAGAAATAGAATTTCAAATAAAATTCAAGTTAGTGATGGTGAGGATTATGGTACAGTATTATCTAAATATAGAAGTATAGACCAAGATTATTTAATAAGTCAGAGTTATACTGAAGATATAACAAGTTTAGAAGTAGGTTTTTCACCTCAAGATGAGGTTAATGATGATATAATAGCAACTTATGGATATGGTGTTATTTCTGATGTGTTAGCAGATCCTAGATTTGCATATGATGGTAAAGAAAATTACTACCCTAAATTAAGACAAATTGCAAACGAATATTTTAAAAAGTACACAGAAGGAGATGTGTGGGATTATTTAAGATTAATTAAATATTTTGATAATTCATTATTTAAAGCTATTAAATCATTCGTACCAGCTCGTACTAGTGTAACTACAGGTGTTATAGTTAAACAACATATGTTAGAGCGCAACCGCCGTGTACCTATAACAGTTAATCCAAATACTATAATAGCATACACACCAGAAACAGGATCTGTAGTGGGAGGTCAATCAACAGCTGAAGGAATGAATAGTCCTATTTCATACAGAGATTTAGAACTTACAGGAAGTATTGATATTGTTGACATTGAAGGTTCAACAGGTGGGGTTTTAAATCCTTATAATGTTGAAGTTACACAATCTGGTTGGTTCAGTTATTACGGACAAACATCACCAAGTAATATACCAGACCAATATATTAATTTATTTACTGCCGGAGGTGTAATTAATAGTTATGGGAATATTGTAAACTCAGATTTTGGTTCAGGAACAGGAATTAAAGGTTTTAGATTTAAAGAACCAATCAAAACAAGATTTAATGTATTTAATTCAAATGATAGTATATATTTTTCTCCTGATACAGGATTTGAATTGGCAGTATCATCATCAATAAGAGGAATTATAGGTACGGACATATTTACATCAGCTTCATTAACAAATTCAACATTTAACTCTTCTTCATATTATGAAATGTTACCTGGGGAAGATATAGCATTTTGGGTTAGAGGTTTAGATGTAAGTGTAGATCCTCCTACCCCAGCACCTGTTACTATAGCTTATTTAGCAATAAGTCCTTGGAATATAGGTCAAGATAATTATAATGATTTTCAAAATGTTGGTGCTACACCAATTCCTTATTCATCAAGTATATGGAATTCTTTTAACACACAATCTTATATTGTAAAAAATGAAACTATTTCAGGTAGTGTTTATGAAATACATAAATCACAGGATGAATTTTATAATGGTGAATTTAGTGGTAGTGAAATAACAGTAACTACACAATCATTATTAGTAAATCCATATGCACCACCAATACCAATTGATACAACTTATAAATTATTTATTACTGCAAGTGATGGTACATATGAAAATAGTGTATGGAATACAACAGATTCTACACAAACAACATTCCCTTCAGGGGCAATTGAATTAATAGTAACATCATCATTTCATTATAATGCTTTAGAAGGATTTGGTATAGAAGAATTATACTCACAATTTCAAGGTTGGGAGACACAAAATTTAAATTCTGAAAAAACAGGTTCTTTATTTATACAACAATATCCTAATGGAGGTGATGAATGGTGGGTTGTAGGATTGATATTACCAAATAAAATGGCACCCCCACAAACTAGTCCTACTTCTCTTACTTTTAACTCATGTATAGGTTGGTCTCAACAAAACACATTAGAGGTAGGTGCACCTGTGGCTGATTATAATAGTAGTACTGGTAGATGGACATCCTTTCTTCAACCTGTTAGTAACATAAACCCTGTAAATCAACAAAACCCACTAGACTCAGGCTTCCCAGCATTTGTTTCACAACCTCCTAGTGGACAATTAAATCAGTGGGGTCCTTATATAAAAATGCCAGATATATCAGGATCATTAAATAATTATTGGGTTCAAGCAAGTGGTTTAGATTATGACCCAACTGATGCTAATTATAATAATTTAAGTTATGAATCATTATTTTCTACTTTTTTAGGGAATAACGAATCAGTTCGAAAATATTTCAGTACAACTAATCTTGACACTGCTGTTAACCCTCTTGCTCCTTCTGTTATAACAAAAAACAACAAATATGGAATTACTAAATATTGGTTTGATAAACCTTGGGATAATGGAGCTAGACCACTTAGATTAGACCAACCATTTACTGGAATTTCACAACCATCAATATTTAAAGGTAATGTTAAAGATTGTAAAGTTTTTATGTCCCCTGAAGCAAAACAAAGAGGTGCACTTGGCAGTCTGCAAAAGGCCGGTGACTTAGATTCTTATGGAGTATCATCAGGAAGTTTATCATTAATAGGAACTACATGGACTGGATCATATTATGATGGAGGTAGTTGGTTTCCTGAACTTCTAGTACTTAATAATAAGGTTCAGAATAATCTAACTGGAGATATATTTGACAATTTTAATACCCTTACTTCTCCCCCAGAATTTGAATTTGATGTTATTCTTTATTCAGGGGTTCCAGTGACAGAAGATAGATGGGGGTATAGTGGTAGTAGATTTGTTCAAAATCTAAATGATTTAGAAGGAATAATAGCTTACTCAGATGTAAATGGCGAGAACTTAACAGGGTACCAATATAATTCAGCTAATAGTAGATATTTAAGTGGTTCAATATACTCTACAGGTTTACCCCCAGTACAACCCTACCAACCAAATGGTTTACAACTAGCCCAATATATTAATTTTGATCCTCAATTACCAGATAATTTTGTAGAATTTGAGAATTCAGCTTTTTATCCATTAATAAATAATGCTACTGAAAGTGTAAAAAATACTTATGTGCAGGTTGTAGAGTATGATAATGGTCCAATTCCTTCAAATATTGAAGCTGTAATATCTAAATCAGCATTAAAAGCAAGAATACCTGATAGTTTTTATACTCAAAAAGCAAATATTACAAATAAATATTTAGGTTCTACTTTACAAAGTGCAGATTATAATGATTACTCAAAACCAGATAAAGAAATTACTTGGTTAAATGGTCATCTATCAGGAAGTATATTTTCAGGATCAGCTCAAACCTCTGGGATAACTCAATTTTGCTTCCCAGCAGGTACTAATATATCTACAACAAAAGACAGTGTTAAGAATATTGAAGATTTTAAATCTGGGGATTCTATATTAACATATGACACATATGATAATAAACATGAAGAAGGAATTTTAGGAAAAATTAACAAAACATCAGTATCATCCTTAATAGAAATAACATTTAATGATGGTAATATTATCCAAACAACAGAAGAACATCCATTTTATGTTAAAGATAAAGGACTTATAGATGCCTCTGAATTAAAACCTTTAGATGTTTGTAAAACTATAAATGAAGGTTTATCAACAATCTCAACAATAGATAAAATCAAAGGACATTATAAAGTATATAATCTATTAGATGTAGATCCTAATAGTAATTACTACGCAAATGGTATATTAGTTCATAATAAAAGTGCTGTAACAACTTTATACACAACTCCATCATGGCCTGGGGATTCAAAACCCTTACAAATGCCTTCTATGGAATTAGCATTTTCTACAATATTTAAGGCACCAATATATTTTGCTCATTATAGAAGTTCAAAGGGAAATTATGAGCTGTGGGATACTACTACTTTTAATATAGATCAATTAATTGAAGTGCCTTTTGAAAATGTTAATTTTAGTGCTAAATCACCTATTTCTCCAACAGTTATTAAAATTGATGGAGCTGATGACCAAGTATCAGAAGTAAGAAGTACATTTGAAGTTGATAGAAAAGCAGAAATTGCATATAACCAAGGCAAATTGAGGGGATTAGAAAGTTCTTCATTCAACCCAGTATCTGGTGTATATGGAAGAAAGACACTTAATTATACTTCACTCCCTATTGGTAATAACAAAATATTTCAAGGAGCTTTAGAATATCAAGCTTTATTATCTAATGAAAGAAGCCCAGTTAGTTATGCTTCATATATGGCTTTTAATACTAGTAGTTTGTTTGGGATGTATAAATCTACAGCATCAACAGGATATGGAAAAGCTACAGCAAGTGTTTTTGTTGATCAGGTAAAACAAGTGGCACCTGGAACTGGATGGGTTAATCAAGGTTATAAAGGTTATGAATTTTTCTTATCAGCTAGTGAAGATACAGATCCCTCATCACCTTATTACCAAAAAGGATATTTAAGATTACAAGGAGGAGGAATGATGATTACATCATCAGCAGAGGCACTACCAACAGCAGGTGGAACATGGCAGTGGATAGCTGGTCCTGGATTAGGTGCTATTCATTCTATAAATAAGCGTTTACAAATGGGTGCAGATGCTACTAATATTCAAACTGGTCAAGATGTCCAAATAGGATGGCCTATAGGTTCTAAAAAAATAAAAACCAATGGAATATATTTTGGTTGGGATGTAGGAGTATCATCAAATTCTACTTCATCCTTCAACTCACAAGTCTTCCCGGAAATGGGAGGATATCAAGATTTTTCATTACCCTTTATAATTGAACCAGGAGATGAAGTTAGAATAGCATACTCAGCATCTGGAAACTCACCATCCGATAAAACAGAATTTGAGACTGCAGATTTTACAGTAACAGCAGTTCCATCAGCATCAAGTAATATTCATGATTATTCATCTCCACGATTTGCTATAACTGCCAATATAAACTCAGCATCTATTTATGATAGACTTTATGTTACTCCAAACCCAATGGATCTAGGTATTACAGATGGTCATATTTTTCACTTTACAATAAGAAGAAGAGTTAATGCTTCTGATAGGGTTATAGTATATCAAACAAACCCAACAGGTTCATTAGGTGTTAAAACATTAGGTCCATCAGGATATTTAATACCCGGGGATTTAACACCAGTTCAAAAAAGAAATGTAGCCACTATAATTAATCAATTAAGAGCTAAAAATGCTTTTAGAGCAGATGAGGATAATGATACACGAAGATTTCCAATTGAGTAATATAGCTTGGAATAAAAAATAAAAAAACGTATATTTATAATTAAAATAATATAACAAATGGGATATTTAAACAATCAGGTAGTAACAGTAGATGCTATCTTAACAACAAAAGGAAGAGAACTTTTAGCAAAAGGTGATGGTTCTTTTAATATAAGATCTTTCGCATTATCTGATGACGAAATAGATTACACATTATATAATCCAACTAACCCTTCAGGGTCAGCTTATTATGGTGAAGCTATTCAAAATATGCCCCTGTTAGAAGCATTTCCTGATGAGACCCAAATGATGAAATATAAATTGGTAACTTTACCAAGAAATACAGCAACTATGCCTGTAGTTTCAGCGGGTGGTTTCTCAGTAGTAAAATTAAGCCAAACCTTAACGACAACAGTTCAACCACAAACAGCAAATTACTTAGGTAATAATTCAGTAAATGAATCATCTGGGTATATGTTTACTGTTAGTGATGTAAGACAATTTAGTGTTGTTGAAGGGAATGGAATTGCAACTGATCAAGCAAATGCTCTTAATGCAAATTCAATGCAAACAAATGGTACTAATGTATCTAGAACAGTAGTAGGAATGAGTTGTACTTTAACAGCAACAGGTGTTTCTACTTTATATGGTTCTGGAGGTAATGCAACAGATACTTTATACAGCACACTAACTATTGTTGGGATGGATTCAGGAGCAAGAGTTCAAATTCCAGTACAAATCTCAAGAACATAAAAAATTAAAAAATGGCAGTAGCAAATACAAACGAAATAACAGCATTTTATCCTATAGAAGCACAGGATTTGATCATTAGTACCGAAAATGTAACTAGTACAGTATGGGAAAATAATCAACCTACATTAACAACGATGTTTACATCTTCGGTTCAAGCAGCAAGTGCTACTGGTCAGTTTTACTATAGCATTTATGGTTCTGAAGAAGCTACAGGTTCTGTACAATTTGCGATAGCTTATTGTGATGCTGATGGGTCTGGAAGTTTATTATATAATCCAAATGTTGAGGGTTTATCACCAACAAGAACAAATTATGGACAATATAGAAATTTAATTTTAGGAGATGAAGAATCTTCATTTGTATTTGGTAATCAATCATCCTCTTATTTTTATGCTTTACCAATTGAAAGAGCAGGATATAAAGAAGAAATACTCCCAGGTGTTTGGACTTTAGCACTTGGTGATGGTAGTGGAAATAATATATATCTTACAGATGATAGTAAATTAGGTGGAGCAGCAGTTTTCTCCGAAGCCGGTAGAGTTTATAATATAGTAACAGGATCAGCAGGTAATGTTTATACAGATACAAACCAACCTGTAGGATGGACTAAAGACTCAGGATCTTATGGATGGTTATTACCAGATATAGGCGTAATGTTACTTAGTGGTGAAGCATTAGATGGTACTGTTGCAGATTCAGGTATTGGGTTATCAACAGATA
>ERZ1046148.649-NODE-649-length-20115-cov-93.568395_pt1 | contig 20115 bp, 19 predicted proteins | sample MGYA00383090_ERZ1046148 | MGnify/ENA primary metagenome ERZ1046148 (study PRJEB29581, sample SAMEA5548360) | metagenome | biome: marine; feature: coastal; material: water | depth 25 m | study: Short-term variability in the microbial, nano- and picoplankton... | reverse complement strand
AAGGGCAGATGGACGCTAATAACCAGTGAGGTGCGCTAATTACAGATAGGTAACGCCGGATTAGCAATGTAGAACGTAATGAGATTCAGCAACTTCTTGTAACAGAGCAGCTGGACACATAGGTGACACCTGGCCGCTGGAGTTGCAGTGAAGAATCGCGTCATCATCAATCTGATTCGTTGAGTAACATCGAGACAAAAAAGACACCCATGCCAATCTGACCCCGCGCGGCCGCAACTCATCTGCAACAAAATTTCGCCCTTGCCGGTTGTATTTAAAACAACCGGTTGGTATACCTAACTGTACTAGTCTGGCCGCGACCTGTACTAGAAAATTAAATTTTTAAAAAAATGGTTTTTCTAGAAAACTTTTTAAAAGAAGATGATATATAATATAGTGGTATTAAGTAATATTGCTGTAACCAAAACATATCTTTAAGATCATGGCTGAAAAACTCAATCGAAAGGCAGGTACACCGTCCGAGATTGAGTCAGGAGCGCAAACGAATGCAACAGGTGACTTCACAACTGGAGTTCACTTGAATGAAACGAAAAAAGCGATAGTAAGTACTCTAGATGAGTATTTCAATGATGGTTTACATCTAGATCGCATAGGAGACGAAGCAGACGAACACGCAAATTGGGTTTATTTCGGAGTCGGAGGTCCAGCTTAAACGCATGTAAAAGAGCACTAGAAATAGTGCTCTTTTCTTTTAAACAAAATAAGGACGATAAATATAACTGTATAACATAACTAAAACTTAAAATTATGACAATTATTTACATTACTCTAGGACTAATCGTAGCTGCGGCAGCTCTTTATTTCTATGCCATTAAGACTGGTAAAATCAAAGACGCCGATGGTGATTTAATCGCTGACAAAGCTGAAGATGTTGCTAAAGAAGTAAAACGTAGAGCAAAAAACGTAAAAGCTGAATTAGCTGACGTTAAGAAAGCTGCAAAAGAATTAGCTGATCAAGCTGAGGATGTGGTAGAAGCTGCAAAAGGAAAGTCTAGAAAAGGACGTCCTGCATCAAAAGGTTCTAGCAAAGGTGCTGGTACTAAAACAAGAGCATCAAAAGGTTCTAGCAAAGGTGCTGGAAAATCAAAAGCTAAAAAATAAAACATACAACATGGCTAATTATATAAACTTTACAAAAGCAATATTCAATCCATATAACCTTAAAGTACTTAATGAGGGACAATTCTCATGGATGACTCATGATACTGATACACAAATCGGTTCAGAAAGAGAAAATACTATCATCGTATATATGTACGATAATGAAGGTAATCAATGGCATGAAAAGAACTATGAAGGTTATGGTGAATTCGGTAAGTTAGATTACTATGAATTGTTAGCCAAGATGAATGGTTTTACAGAAGAAGACCTAGAGGATAAAGTATTACTCAAATCTATTAGAGCGATGAGTAAACCAGAAATGAGAGATATAGGTATTGCCTTAGCTTTCGATCCTAAAGGTAAGAAAATCAAGACTAGAGCAGAAGGGGGTAAAGTCCTATTCCCTGCATTAGTTGAAGATCCAAAATTTAACTGGAAAAGACACGACTTCACACAAGAAGCTGAATCTGATCCAAATCAATCATGGTACCAGGAACCTGAGTATGATGATGATTATGACGATGATTACGAACAAGGTTGGTATGAATCATTAAAGACTAATGAAGGTGCAATGTCTGAAATTTACCTGATGGCTAACGATGCTAAAAATGAAGAAGCTTTTAAAAAGCAATTCTACAAAGAGTACGGTGCTAAAGTTAAAAAGTCTGGTGAAACTGATAAATGGATCAAAGAAATATATGTTGATGCTACTAGTAACGAAGCAGAATTTAAAGCTTCTGAAGCAGTTGCTGAAGCTAGATATGATAAAAAGAAGCTTTTAAAATTAATTAAGAATAGTGATGATGCTGAAATCTTAGTTAATGGAGAATGGTATATCATCTATAATCCAGATAATGGTAATGATGAAAACACAGCAATGTGGGCAGAAGATGATGTTATCTTTGCACTTACTCCAGATGGAGATGAAAAAGAAATTAAATATTCTGATATTGAAAAGTTTCAAGAATCAGTAGTTAAAGAATTAACATGGGATTCTCTAAAAGAATCATTAGGTCTTAATGAAGCTAAATTTGTAAAAGAGTTTGATGAAGATGTTTTAGACGCTGAGTATAAAGCAGATATTACAACTTATTATCCATCAGCTCAATTCTTTATTGGTAAACACTCACACTTCTTTGGAGAACTAGAACCAAACCTATTCTTTAAAGCTTACTATGCTAAATATTACAAACAAGATACTGGTAAGAAAATTGATGGTGAATTTAAAATTACTTCAATCTATTCTAAAAAAGGTAGCAATTATGTGCACTTATATAATGAGCTAACAGAATCAGTTGTTGAAGATGATCTTAATGAAGGTCGTTCTATTAATAAGATTAGTAAAGATCATGCAGCTACAGTTTCTGATATGGCTAAAACTGTTGGTGAATGGAAAACTGCTGAAGGTGATAGAAAAACTGAGCTATTAGAATTATTAAGAGAACTTAATAAAAGAAAGGCTGAGTTAGAAACTGAATTAGATGATGCAGTTGTAGGAAAAGATCGTAATGTTCAATTAGCACTAGAAGAAGCTGAAGAATTAGCATATCTAGATATTGAACTAAACAAGATCTTTGAAAATGAGAATTAAAAAGATCATATTGCTAGAAGATTTCAAAAAGATGGATGAATCACTTCAATCTGATCTTAAGAAATATATAAAGAAAAATAAGGAGGAGTTAAATAGTCTAGCCGACAATGAAGAATGGGATTCCATTTATCAGCTCTTATATACAGAATTTGATATAATCCCTGACAGTACAAAAGGGAAAGAACTTAGGCAGACATTTGATTTTATCTTTTAAAAAAAGGTACATGTCACAATGGCAAAAGAATTAACAGAAGACAGTGGTATAAAGGTTAGTGTAAAAACTCTAATCGGTATTGCCGTAGCAATCACAACAGTAGTCAGTTTCTGGTTTGCATTTCAAGCTCAACTCGATAATATGCGAGATGATATTGAAGAAGCAAAAACACTACCAGCTCCAAACATTTCTAGAACAGAATACGAACTCAAAGACGAGTTGGTACGTTCTACAATTTTAAATACACAAGAAGATGTAGAAGAAATGAAACAGGATTTAAAGGCAATTGAAAAACATCTTCGTAACAGATAACATGAAAAAACTATTATTACTTATTATCGCGTTGGTATCATTTAGTACTGCGGACGCACAAATTACAAAGAATATTAAGAAGTTCTTTAAATACTCTACTATTTATGGAGTTGCTGGAGAGGCACAACCACAAACCAGTACGCTTAGATCTTATTATGTAGACCAAGGTGGTGAATTGTTTGATGTTACTCCAGATGCAGAGAGTAACTATTCTTATGGATTTGGTATTAGAAAGGTTGCAAGATTTGGTTATGAAAATAAACCTAATGCATTTTATGATGGTACAGAGGTTCAAACAGGCTTAAGCTCTAATGTAGGTGCTGTTAACGGTTGGGAATATAAATTCCAATGGGAATGGGCAAGACAGTTTGGTAATGAGTATACTAAAGAAGATATATTTCTTAGATATTTAGGTAAAAACCATATCTTTAAATTAGAACAAATACAAGATGGTTTAGCAGATCTAGATTATAGAGCGATAGATCTTAGATGGAGAAAACCAATCGGAAAGAAGTTAAATCTTTCAATCGGTGCTGCATTTAGAACACATAGACCTTATGGTTACTTACCAATTGCAGACTATTTAGAAGATAATCCATGGTGGCAATTAGCATACGATAATGGATATGATGATATCTACTATGGTATTGACTATGATAACGATGGAGAATTAGATAATTTTGATTACTATTGGAATAATGCAGACGGTGAAAGAGTTTCAGATACAGATTTAGATTTTAGAACTAACATATTTGGTAATATTGTAAATGAATTTAATAGAGATGGCCTTATGGCTATAGATGATTTAGGTACAATATCTCCAGTAATTGGATTAGACTTTTATCATTATTCACAGGATGGAAATAACTGGGCACATATCTGGACTTCAGTGATGCCTTACCATAAACAAATTATGGGAGATGCTGATTTCTCTTATGCAAGATTTATTAGCGAAGGTGACGATGATGCGCAATGGACTGATTTTACACTAGGCGCAATGACGGGCTGGAAAATAACAAAGAAGTTAGGTGTCTTTGCAGAAGTAAACTATCTACAATATTGGGATAGACAAGTATTTACTGCTAAGGCTGGATTAAACTTCCAATTTAGATAACATGAAAAAGATAGCAATAACAATTTTATTAGCATTTGGATTAATAGCATCTTCCACGATAGCAGATCCTAATGATGTAGTAGTAGAAAAAGAACCTGTGTACTTAACGTCAGAAACTTTTAGTAAATCTATTAATACAGGTGTTGTTATTGTAGAATTTGTAGCATCATTTGCAGAGCCGTTTTCAGAATGGGAAGAAATAGAAGATGGTGAATACTATAGAGTGGATATTGAAAAATACCCAGATCTAAAGAAAAAGTATAAAGTAAGAGTAATACCAACTATAATGGTATTTAATAATGGTACTAAAGAATTAACGTATCGTGCAAACATTATGCTAGAACTAGATGTGACAGCAGAAGAGATACATGAAGATATAGAAGATTTATTCTCAGACAAATTCTAATTAAATTAAAACAAGATGAAACGTTTTTGGAAAGTATTATTGATCGCATTTTTAGTAGGGTTCATAGGATCTGTTATTTGTAATGTATATTTCCATACTGTTAAAGAATCAAGAGTATCTAAAGAGGTGTCAAAATAAATGCAAAATAGTTGCCATAAAGTTTTTTTATGTCAGTTATTTTTCGTATATTAGTACTGTAATTAAAAAACATATATATGTTGTACACTTATTGTAGAGAGTCTTTATCATTTAAAAAAGTTACTCCAACTAAAAAAATCGGTGGCTTTATGCTACTTATCGCAGTACTAGTCAGTATTGGTATAACCTCAATGGTTTCTAAAGCACACAATGATGGTTTTAAAGAAGCAATGAATAAACCTATGGAATCAGAGATGATCGTCTTAGACTCCTTTGAAATGGCGTTCTCCCAGGACGCTTTAGTGAAAGAATTAAAAAGGTTGAATATTAGATTTCCACATATTGTTTTAGCTCAATCAATTTTAGAAACAGGCCACTGGGAAAGTAGAATCTATCAAGAGAATAACAACCTATTCGGTATGAAGCAGGCTAGAGCCAGAGCTACGACAGCAGAAGGTACTCAATTAGGACATGCATACTATGATGATTGGAAATCTTCAGTTACAGATTATGCACTTTACCAGGCTGCATATCTAAATAAACTACGTACTGAAAAGAAGTATTTAAACTACTTAGATAGAAACTATGCCGAAGCAAAGAACTATGACAAGAACTTAATAGCTATTATAGAAAGAGAAAATCTAAAAGAGTTATTTTTAGACTGATATATACTATAAGAGTATAAATAAAACAATACCATAGAAATGCGTATACATGAATCATTTAATTCATTTATTAATGAATCTATTTCATTTGATAGAAAAGGAATTAAAGCTAAATTAGAGGATAAAGTTAGGATTGCTAAGATCGCCGTTGAAAAATGGGGTGATAGTTATGAAAAAACTTTAGCAGAGGTTAAATCAGCTCTTAAATCTGGTAAGTTACCTAGTTATGACAACCCATTAATGGTACAAGGTGATGAAGCAAAAGATAACTATGATATTTTCATGGGAGGAAATGCTGTTCAATTAGCAAAAAAAATTGCTAAAGTAATTAAGAAGTATAAGAAGCATGAAGTTGCGCAATCTTCAACAGGTGCTGCTGCTGGATGGTCTGGAACAATGAGATCTGCTGTAGGTGGAGAAATTGAAGGAAGATCAAACTTTAATCCAGGCGGTAGAAGAACATATTTAATCGCAGTTACATGTGGTAGTGGTATTGATTCAAAGATTAAAGACAAGATGTTCCAAGAAATATATGAACTAATGTTTGTATTAGATCAATATAACTCATCAGATGGTGGTGTTATGTTTGATTATTCATCAGGGACTAATTACGATACAATCGGGTTAACTAACTCTGACTATTCTCTTAGTAATGGGAATCAGTTAATAGATATAATGAATAAATAAAATAACGATATGAAACTAAAAACATTAGGACAGTTTGAATCAAAAGACCCATGTGAATGTGGTGGAAACTGTGGTTGCGGTAAGAAATCAGTAAATGAAAGATTTAGCTTCAGTAAAAAAGAAGTAGAATCTGCTGCTAGTTTAATAGCATCTGCAATTGCTCAAGCTGATAAAGTTAAAACAAAGGTACACCACTTAGAATATGACAAAGGCCGCGGAGCTGGTTTTGATATCTCAATTGATGGTGAAGAATCTGCAGGTGGAAGTTATGTAGTAAAAGATAATGGAGACGTTGTTAACGCTGCAATAGGAAACTCACACCCAAATGCAGTCTATAGTACAATAGGTAATAAAGATATTGCTGATGTATTTACTAACATGGAAAAATATGAATCAGTAGTTACTGAAGCTAAGAAATATAAATTTAAAGAATTAGCTAAAGCGTGGGAATTTGTCTACGGTGAAGAAATGGAAGATGAGTATGAAGGTTTCTATCAAGAGGTAGTTGGTAAGTACAAGAACAAGGTAACTAAAGCAGATATTGCTACAATATGGAGCAATGTATATGGTGAAGAAATTGATGTTGAATATAGTGGATTCTACACCGAGTTAAAAGAGAATTTAGAACAACTAGCTAAACTAGAATTACTAGAAGCTAACTCAGATGGTACTATCTCAGATGACGAAGATGAAAGAATGGAAGATCTATTAGGAACTGTTGAAGCTGAAATTGATGATTTAATTTCTAAGGCTAGAGACGGAGCTTACGATATAGGTGGTAATTTTAGAGGTCCAGGAAACGCGTCACAGCTTAAGAAATTAATGTTAGACAAAATAAAAAAGATGAAGCATTAATATGGGAATAGTAGACGGTTCAATACATTGGAATGGCCAAAATAACTTCCAAGATTTTATTCAATTTCACGCAGATAGATTAGGTGTTACTCGAGAAGAGTATATTGCTATTTATGGATATCCGCATAAAACAGAATCTGTTCAACTGGAAGAAGATAAAAAACCAGGACCGGATCCATATCATAGAGGTTTAGAAGATGATGAGGTAGATGATAAAGAAGAGCAGATTAAGAAACAAGCAGACATGGACGATGACGATCCAGATGCTTATGAAGAAATGCCAGGTGATGAAGAGGCAAGAGAGAAAGGTGAAGTAAAAACTTCTGATGCCACTAAAGCTTACAATAAATTGTATAAAGAACATAAGTATATTAAAAACATTAGTGATTTTAACGAATCAGTAGTTAATGAATGGGGTTCTTCAGATCAGAGTAATTTCAATAAATCAATACACAAAGATATGGGTTCTCCTAAAAAGATGCCATCTCCATTTGATGATAAATTAAGAGCAGCTGCAGAAGATGCTGTTGATTTTTATTGGGATGATTGGGAAGAATATCAAACTGACAGAGACGGGTTAATTGATGATGCAGTTAGAGGTTACTTAAGAAGATATTTTAAGGAAGACTTTCAGATGATGCAAAGAATGTTCGCATCTAAAAATAATGAATCAGTTAATGAAGGCTTTACTAAAAAAGATTGGGATGTAAAATGGAAAATGCCTAAGGACAATCTATTTAATGCAACCAAGACAAAAGATGCTGTTGACAATAGATATAAAGCTCTACAAAACTTATTGAAGGACAAGCCTAAAGAATTAAAAGCATTTGATGCTACTGACGATCATCCTGCATACGACATGTCTTATGACGAATTAATGAAATGGTATAATAATTTAAGCGAATCAGTTAATGAAGCTGATGATAAGGAACAAAAATCAACAGATAGAGGTCCTCTAGATGATGATAAAATTGAAACTGCACTTAAAACTAAAGCAGAAGAATCTGGAGTGCCAATCGGTATTATTAGAGCGGTAATGAGAAGGGGTCTTGCTGCATGGAAATCAGGTCACAGACCTGGAGCTAACCAACAACAATGGGGTTATGCAAGAGTAAATGCATTCTTAACTAAAGGCGAAGGTACTTGGGGTAATGCTGATAAAGATCTTGCAAAAGAAGTTAGAGACGGTGGACATGATAAAAAATTAAAGAAAGCATAATGGATTTTAATGATTTTTTAAACGAGAAGAACTTTCAAGTAGTTACAAACTTTAATGCTATTAATTATAGATTAACGCTTCGACACGGTGAAATTGGATTTGTAGCAATGGCTAGTTCTGGTAAAGAACTTGATAAAGAAATTGAAATTGACAATAAACAAGAAATAGCTAAAGCTATTGAAGAATCAATTAATAGAGAATTAAAGAAGAGAAGACAATTATTTACAGTAAAACTAGATCCAAGTTACAAAGGTGCTGGACATGGCTTTGACTTAGATATGGATTACCTCTTAGAATTATTGAATAAGTAATATAATAATCAAGTTTAATATAATATATTTAAAGGATGGCTACGGCTGTCCTTTTTTAGTTTGATATATAGTATAAGAGTATTATATAAAAATTTAAACAAATTATGGCATTTACCAATACAGAATTATTATCCGCTATGATGCATGATCAGATTTGGTCAATGTGTGATTTCGTATATTTCAATCCAGATGTACCTGAGACAATAGTACATGGAGACCTCACTAAAGAAGATTTAATAAATATGATGTTAACTTATGTAGCAGATAATAATATATCTAATAGTGAATTACAACTGTTGATTAATAAATATACATCAGCATAATATGAGACATATTAAATTATTTGAAGAATTTGTTGGAGAAGGTATAAACGATCCAGGCATTTTAAAGGCTTTTTTCATGGCAGGAGGACCAGGTTCTGGTAAATCTTATGTTGCATCAGAACTTTTTGGTATTCCAAAAGAGAAAATGTCATCAGTTAGCTATGATTTAGGTTTAAAATTAGTAAACTCGGATAATAATTTCGAATTATTGCTAAAAAAGGCAAATATCGAGATGGGAGAACTAATGAAACTCAAAGAAGATCCTGATAAATGGGCAGAAGCGATGAAATTGCGAGATAAAGCTAAGAAAATGACAAAATCTGCACAGAAACACTATGTTGATGGCAAATTAGGCATGATTATTGATGGAACTGGTAAGAATTATGGTAAAATTGAGAACCAAGTTAAAGAATTAAGAGAACTTGGCTATGATTGTTACATGGTTTTTGTAAATACTTCTAAAGAAGTCGCGTTAGATCGTAATAATAATAGACCTAGGAAACTGCCAGCAGAAATGGTAACTAGTATGTGGCAAGAAGTACAAGATAATATTGGTAAATTCCAAAGGCTTTTTAAGGCAAAAAGATTTGAAATTGTTGATAACTCTAAATACGGGGACTCTGGTCCAGTAGATTTAGTAGGAAAGGAGATTAGAAAATTCATGAACCAGCCTGTTTCAAACCCAGTTGGTAAAGAATGGATCAAAAACACAAAAAAAGGCATCTAAGACATGGAGAAATCTAATGAAGAATTATTAAAAGAATTAATGCTAGCATTCTCATCTTTAAAACAAAAGATGGAGGACCCTAATTATATAGCTCTTGATAATTCTATCAAAACTATGATGGAAAACCAGCGCGATATGAAAGAGGATGTAAAAGACCTAAAAAGAAAAATGTTAAATCCTATCGATGGTGTAATAGTTAATACTAATAAGAATACTGAGTTTAGAGTTGAGTATGCGTCTTTACAACAAGAGCGCGATGGTCTTGCAGAGGACGTAAACACTTTAAAAAGATGGAAAAGCATGTATATTAAAATATTTTGGGCACTATTTACTGGTGCAATAGGTGTTGCTACATTCTTAATAGGCGAATCAATAATAAACGGATAATAGATGGTATTTGATAGAATTAGTTTAGTAAAAGCTTATGCAGCTTTAAAGATTGTAGAGTTAAACGATGGTGCAGTTAAAGATATCCTCTTTAACAAAACTTCGTATTATGGCACTAAGACTATTGATAGATTTGATAGATTATCTGATTTAGCAGCATTTATTAATGAAAATTATCCATATCAGTATTTTGACCCTGATTGTCAATGTGCTGTAACAGAATTAGATTCTATTTGGTTACCACTTTCATTTAATTTAACATTACCTACAGATAGATATGCGACTTTTGTCAATAATATGAGAGGTGATTTTGAATCTGCACAAGGCGCTAGACTAAATAAAATATCTGTAACTGCATGTCAAAGTATTTTTAAGACCGCTTCAGAGCTACAGAGGCTCAAACAGAACTACTCTTGTTTTGCATATATGATTAATCAAAATCAATATGTTAATGATTGTGAGTACGTTGAATTGATAGTGAACGGCGCGTATACCTCATTAGTAGAGGAATATTACCCTCTAAGCAGACATCCTGATTTACAGGTATCACAATTATTAGTAAACACGGAACCTCTTAATTTAGAAGACGAATCCGCACCAATACCGGCTATTTATACAGCAACAACTCAATTTAATGTTGCATCTGGTCAGGGATTTACATTCCCGGGACCAATTGGAGTTAGCATTGTAAATACTCCGATTTTTACATCAGGTATTTTACCAGGAAATATGCATACAGATAATTTATTGCTAAGTCAAGCAGGTGGTTTTAATAGTGTTAGTGATATAAATATTCAATTAGGTAATGATCCAATTTTAACGGGTATTGTTTCCGGAGATACAATGTTTTTTGCTAAAGGGGACATAAATGTGATACTCATAGCCGGAGATATATCCATAGCATGGACTCATTATGTAATCGACCATGATATAACGCAAGAGATAACTATTACAAACTAGGATATATAAAAAAAAGATATAAGTAAATGCATTTAAACGACCAAATAGAGGAGTATAATTTTACTCATGGAAAGCACTTTGATGTTAGTACTGGACAGTATGATCTATTAATGCCACATGATCTTGGTAGACCATTAACCCATGAGGAAATGGACTATAACTTCATATACCAAAAGCAAACTTTAAATGGTTTTAGAATATTTGGATCGGGTGTTAATCTAAGATTAGATTCAAATGATTTAAACAAAGTACTTAAATTTCATCAAATTGCACTAGCAGATAGTGATTATGCTTTATATGTTGCAGAAGGTTATGCAGAGAATCAATATATTTGGGTTCCTGAAGAATTAGTATCTGCTCCATCCGGAGTTTATATTACTTTAGGAGTACAGGCCCAGTTAAATGAAGGTCAAGTTGCTTTATTTACTTTAACGAGTGCTAATATTCCAAATAATACAACAGTAGGTTATACTCTTTCCGGAATTCAAGCGGCTGATTTGGTTAATCCTTCAGATATGACAGGAATATTTACAATGGATGGTACTAATACAAGTCAATTAACTATAGCAATCGCTAACGATTTCTTAACAGAAGGTACAGAAATAATGTTGATGACATTAGATGCTGCTGATAGTTTAGGTATTTCAGCAGGTTTAACTGCACAGGTTGATATTAATGACACATCATTAACTCCAGTATATACATCTATTAATGGTACAGCAACAATGAGCGAAGGCACATCATCTACATGGACAGTTCAAGCTGCCAATTTTTATCAAGCTGCAACAATTAGCTGGGAAGTAGATTTTACTAACTCAACTGCAACTCCTGCAGATTTCACTGGAGCGACTAGTGGAACTGTGAATATGAATGCTAATGGAGTAGGTACTGGTATTACACTTAATATTGCAACAGATTCAGTTAGTGATAATGCTGAGAGTTTTGTCATTAAATTAATAGGATCTGATAGTAATGGTATTTCAGGTAATAACCTTTCTAAATCCGTAACAATTTCAGATGTTGCTTATCCAGAATATTTAACATTTACTGGACCTAACTCAAAAATAGAAGGAGATACTCTAGTATATACTGTTTCTAGTGCCAACGTTCCTAATGGAACAACAATAGGTTATACTATTACAGGTAGTGCTGGTTTTACAGTCAATGATATTACTTTATCATCTTTAACTGGAACATTTACTATGAATGCAGATTCTTCTAGTTTATCATTTAATCTTTTAGAAGATAATATAACTGAAGGTTTAGAAAGTTTAACTATTACTCTTGATGCACAAGACAATCAAGGTACTCAAATAGGTTTACCGATGTCAGTAACTACAGCGCTTGATGATGTTCCATCTGGATATAGCATCACAGGAGCTAACAGTATTAACGAAGGTGTTACAGAAACTTATGTATTTAGAGGTTCAAATGTCCCTGCAAATACTACAGTTTATTGGGAATTAAGAAACGTAGGTGGCTCCGGACATACTTTTCCAGATGATTTTACATCACTAAGAACTGGTAGTGGAGTTATGGTAGATGATGGTGGTGGCTATTGGTCAGAATTGGATATCGATATTACTCCAGCATTAGATCAATTAGTAGAAGGAGATGCACTTATTTCGTTAGTTGTTTGGGATGATGCCAGTAACTATGATAATGTAGTGCCACATAATAATACCCCTTCCGGTGAACTAGCAAAAAAGAATATAAATATTTTAGATTTAGCTCCAGTATATACCCTTATTGCTTCGCCTTCACAAACAGAGCCTAGCACATTAATAGCTGAACTTTATACACAATATGTAGATGCAAATACTGCTTATACATGGGAAGTAGTAAGTTACGGTGGTAATCCAGCAGATGCTAATGATTTTAACGGAGGAGTACTTCCTTCAGGTTCAGGAACAATACCAACATATAATAGTACGTCTCAGCAATCTGATACATTTAATATATCAGTAATAGCAGATAATTTAACAGAGGGTGTTGAACAATATGAGATTATTGTTAGAGTAGCAACAGTTCAAAAGGCTAATAAAATTGTAGATATTACAGATACATCACAAACACTAACATGGGATTGTAACGATGCTGGATTAGTAATACCAGATGGTGATGAAGGTGAAGCTGTAACAGGAACTGTAACAGCTGGAACATTAGTATCTAATTCATTTGATCCTGCAGTTTATACATTAGGAATTACAGAATATGATGCACAAATAACTGCACCTGCGGGTTACAGTAATTCAGGGCAAATAATTACATGTTCTGATAACGTAACAGTTACTCCGACTCCATTATGGGGTATTAATTCTGGAGGCGCATTCAATGAAGGTGTAACAATGACATGGGATGTTCAAACACAATATGTGCCAGTAAATGAAACATATACATGGAATACAATTCCATCAAATACTAATCAGGCAGCTGCTCAAGATTTTGATCCAAGTGGTTTTCCATCGGGTAGCGGAACGGTCTCACAATATAATATGACTATGACAAATGATCCTAATGGTCAGTTTACTATAACAGCTGCTATAGATGGAGTTCTAGAACCTAATGAGTATTTTACAATACAAATATTTGATCAAGGGGGTAATCTAGTAACGAGTAAAGAGATTAGAATTAACGATACAACACCAACATGGGATTGTACAGATGCTGGATTATCAATTAGTACTGGTACGGTAGGAGATCCTGTAACAGGGTCGTTATCAGGTACAGGTACACTTGTATCATTTAATCCTTCAACATATCAAAGTGGAACTACTTCATATACAGCAGATATAACAGTTCCTGCAAATGATCCCAATGGTAATCCATATTCTAATGCTGGTCAAACTGAACAATGTTCTGCAAATGGAACCGGTAATGCACCACAAGAAGCAATGTATTGGATGCACTTAGGAGAAACTCCATTCCCTTATCAAAAGGATTTAATGGGAGCGGGACCATTCTACTATGAAGCAACAAATGGTCAAGGGGGACCTGGAGTTGGTGAAGAATCAGATTTTGCTCCTATCTTTGAAGATATGGTAAATAATCCAAGTGATTGGACAGTTTCACCAGGTTCATGGGGTAGTCAATTGACTTTATCATCTGGGGATCAATTTAACTTTGTAGCTGGAACAGGCTCAAACTTTTATTACTTCTTGATTCCAGATAGTTATGGTATTTCAGATCTAACAACTACACAAAGTTTAAGTGCAGGTGGTGGTCCAAATGATACTGCTGCTGAAAAGAAAACAGGAATGACAATAAACGGAATATCTTATACAATGTATAGGGTTAATGCAGCAGATTCAACAAATCCGCTAATGGTTCAATATAACTAAAGAATAAAAAAGAAACAATAAATTATGCCAAATCCAGTAGGAATTAATAGTTACGTAGTAGACTTCTTTTCACCTAATAATTTAACTCAGGGTGTGGTACACTCTATTAATACAATAGGTGGTTATCAAGAGTTTGCTACTATATCAGAAAGGAATTCAATTCCACTTAAAGCGTCCAGCGCATCCGCGTATGACGGTTTTACATCATCAGATGATAAATGGTCTTCAGGTAGAAGAAGAGTAGGTATGATGGCTTATGTCATAGAGAACCAAAAATTATATACATTACAACCAGTAGGTTATTTTGGTAATGGTGGTGAATTAAACGAAACGCATTGGGATTCGGCTGGTGAGGCTGAAAGAGCTGTTAGAATAGATCCCGCAAACGCATATACAGCCGAAGGACCTAATCTAGGAAATGGCTTTACAACAGTAATGGAAGATGCTGCTTCATTACAAATATCTAGCGATCCTAATGGATGTTGGGTTGAATTAGTAATGGGTATCGATGGTAATCCAATTTCTGCAGTAGCACATGATGCTAATACTGGAGATTTAACAATAACTTTAACTCATGATGGTTCAGGTTCAGGAACTCCAATAGAGTTTACTGTAACACTTCCAACTGGATATGATGGAATATATGACCCTATAGTAGATGATGCAACAGTGATGCCAACAGATGTTGGTGGTATTGATGGAGGCACAACTGCTGGAGATTTATCAGGTTTATCAATGAATCAAATGTGGGATAAGTTATTATTCCCAGTGGTTTATCCAACAGGTGGAGGTGCAGGTACATTATTAAATGATACACTTGGATTAGTAGAAGCTCAAGAAGTTTTACCATCATTTACATTAACATCAACAGCAAATATGGGTACTTTATCAAATCCTGCAGGTCCTTGGACCGGAGATGTAACAGGTGCTCTTGTTGAAGAATTAAACGGAACTGGCTCAGGGCCATTCAATCCAACAGTAACACCTCCTAATACTATAAATGGACTTACATTTTCATATACTGCAGCATTAGGTCTAAATAAGTGGAGATTAACTACTTCATTTGCAGACGGTCCAATGCCAGTAGATTCTACTGGAGCAGATTATCCAGGTGCAAGATACTTAGCAGGTGTAAAAACTAATACAACAGACTTTGAAGGTGTATGGCCAATTTACTTAGGTAAAGCAGATGGTTCGTTTGAAAAAAGAGGTTTAGTTAGCCAGAGTGCTAACGATATAACATGTCTACAAAATTACGCTGAAGCTCCAGGTATCGATCATACAATTTTAATTCCAGTAGATATGATACAAGGCGGTGATATTACTATTGAATTATATCATCCAACTTTAGGAAATAGCCCATCATATCCTACAGGACCTGGTGGTTCTAGTACAGTATGGGTACAAACACTAGTAACAATGGATGTACATGCGAATGCAACAGGTATACAATATTATCAGTATCAAAAAGCCGGTAGTACTGGCGGTGTAAATACTTGGATAATAAATTGGTAATAAAGATAAATAATAAAAGAAAAAACTTACATATAAATCATGGCAGATAGATTAACAGGATCAATAGTACTTAATGCTAATTTTGAAGTTGGGTTTTTGGGTCCATTAGACGCAAGGGTAACAACTCCAGAATATCCGCAACTAGCAGATGGCTCAATACCATTCCCATATCCTGGGATGGTGGTTGCAGTAACTCACGATGAAAATAGACCAGGTGGTTCAGCAGATAATAACGGTCTTTGGCGTTTAGAAAACACCGGAAACACATTAGCTGATTGGACTCAAATTGGAAGCAGTAGTGTTTCTATTACTAATGTTGAAATCGTAGCAGAAAATCAAGTAATTACTTTATCAGATGGTACTGTATATACGACTCCAATTGGGAGACCGGTTTTAAATTTTGTAGCAGGTTCTGGTTTTTATGCTGTTAATGATAATGGCAACTATGAAGGTAATAGTGCTGCAAATAACAATCCATTATTACATGTACAAAGAGGTGTAACATATATCGTTAAAAGAACTGGTGCTGCCACATCACACCCTCTTTACTTTTCAACAACACAATTAGACCAAGCCGGTGCTTTAACTGCTGGTATATTAGGTGGTAATTGGCCGCTTAATGATGGAGAACATATTACATGGAAAGTTCCATTTGATGCTCCTGATGAATATTACTATTTCTGTGAGTATCATAACTCTATGCAAGGTGTTATTAAAGTAGAAGGAACTCAAGGTGCAACTGGCGATAAGGGTGAAATTGGTGCTAAAGGTGCTGATGGTAATCCTGGTGCTAAAGGTGATACTGGTTCTAAAGGTGAGCAAGGTAATTCAATAACTGGTGATAAAGGTGCAACTGGAGGGCAAGGTGATAAAGGTGCTGATGGTAATCCTGGTTCTAAAGGTGATACTGGTTCTAAAGGTGATACCGGTGGTAAAGGTGAACAAGGTAATTCAGTAACTGGTGCTAAAGGAGATCAAGGCCAAAAGGGTGATACTGGTTCTAAAGGTGAGCAAGGTAATTCAATAACTGGTGATAAAGGTGCAACTGGAGATGAAGGTGGTAAAGGTGAAGTTGGTCCTCAAGGTGATGCTGGTGGACAAGGTGATAAAGGTGCTGATGGTGCAAAAGGAGATCAAGGAGATCAAGGTGCTTCAGTAACTGGAGCTAAAGGAGAGCAAGGTGAAAAAGGTGTAGATGGTAATTCTAGTAATGGTTCCAAAGGTGATACTGGTGCTAAAGGTGCTACTGGAGATGAAGGTGGTAAAGGAGAAGTTGGTCCTCAAGGTGATGCTGGTGGACAAGGTGATAAAGGTGCTGATGGTGCAAAAGGAGATCAAGGTAATTCAGTAACTGGTGCTAAAGGCGATACTGGTTCTAAAGGTGGTACTGGCGATAAAGGTGCTACTGGTCTAAAAGGTGCTACTGGAGACGAAGGTAGTAAAGGAGAAGTTGGTGCAAAAGGTGATACTGGCGGACAAGGTGATAAAGGTGCAACTGGTGGACAGGGTGATAAAGGTGATAATGGCCCTTTAAATGGAACAGATATAGATCCAAATATTAATTATGTAGGAGACTACATAAATCAATTATATTATTCAGTAAACGGACAAATATGGTCATGGGATGGTAATACATGGACTGCACAATATGATTTAACAGGACCGCAAGGTGCTAAAGGTGCTAATGGTACAAAAGGTGATACTGGCGGTGAAGGTGGTAAAGGTGAAGTTGGTCCAAAAGGTGATACTGGTGGACAAGGTGATAAAGGTGATACTGGTGGACAGGGTGATAAAGGTGAACAAGGTAATTCAGTAACTGGTGCTAAAGGTGCTACTGGTCTAAAAGGTGCTACTGGAGATGAAGGTGGTAAAGGTGAAGTTGGTCCTCAAGGTGATGCTGGTGGACAAGGTGATAAAGGTGATACTGGTGCTTCAGTAACTGGTGCTAAAGGTACACAAGGTGACAAAGGTCAACTCGGTGGCGTTGGACCTGGTATTACATTCTTAGGAAGTGTTCCTACTGCAGGTGATTTACCTGGGGCTGGTAATGTAGGAGATGCTTATATTTCAGCAGATGACGATCACTTCTGGGTATGGAATGGTACAATTTGGGTTGATGGTAATTCTCTTCAAGGCCAACAAGGTCCAAAGGGTAACCAAGGTGAAAAAGGTGTAGATGGTAATTCTACTAATGGTAGTAAAGGTGATAAAGGTGAAGTTGGTGCTTCAGTAACTGGTGATAAAGGTGATACTGGTCTAAAAGGTGTTCCTGGATTATTTCAAGTTGATACAACATGTACTGGCTCTGAATTAACAGGTCAAACAGATGTATATGCATTCTTAGATTCAACATCAGGACCATACGCGCCAAACGGTGCAGATACTGTAAACAGACCTACGGTATACCAAGCCCTATCTGATTGGCATGCAGCATATACTAATGATAATCCTGGATATACAGGTAATCTTTATATCTGTATACCACATGGTGGAAGTACTAAAGAACAATGGTTACAACATTTAACTGTAATTAGAGAAACTTCTCCTAGTCAGCGTACACAACAAATATATGGACATGACCAAGCAACGGGTAATACGAATGGAGATTTCACCGGATCTGGTTGGGTTGTTACAGGCGGCGTCTTCGATAATGGTTCAATTTGGCAATGGACTACGGGTGGTATTCCAGCAGATTGGGGTAATTCAAATTATGTACTACCTACAAGAGCATTTGTAATTAACCTTACTAATGAATCAGAAACAGCATATCATGCAACTGGTACTAACCAAAGTGGTTCCGGAAATTTATCAACTCAACCAACAGGTACTTGGATTTCAGATTGGAATAATTTTGTGGCTGCTCATGCAGGTATGGACTATTTTGGTGGTATATTATACCCATTAGCAAATGGAAACGCTGGGACAACTGCAAACATGTTATTACATGGATATGCGTCTATTACTGGGCAAGATCCAATAATTGAAGCAGATTTTCAAGCTGCATTAGGTCCAAACTTTGCTAACGGAGGTTATGGCGCATTCTTTAGTGGTAGTACTCCTAACCCATACGTAGCAAATACTGTTGATATGACAGCATATAACTACTCAGGTGTTTTTACTAAACAAAGTTCTCCTGGTACTGGTGGCGGTATGACGCTTAACTTTACGGCTACAGAATTCGCTAACGATATTAATAATATACTTCAAGGTTCGGACACTACATCTCAAGTTAACGTAGTAGAGTCTTACGACCCGCTTGGAATATTATCTATTAGAGGATTTACTTCTCAAACTATTGACTTTAACGTTAATGCCGAAGGATGTATTGAAATGGAAATAGATTGTGTAGCAGTTAATGATTGTCTTGAGGTAGGAGCTGGTGAAAAGGGTGATAAAGGTCTTGACGGTTCTACTGGTGATAAAGGTGATACTGGTGAACAAGGTGATAAAGGTGCAACTGGTGGACAGGGTGATAAAGGTGAAGTTGGTCCAGATGGACTTACTGCATATCAAGTTGCAGTAGTAAACGGATTTAACGGCGACGAAGCAGCATGGTTATTATACATTGAAGGCGATACAGGTCAAAAGGGTGCAACTGGTGGACAGGGTGATAAAGGTGAAACTGGTGCTTCAACAACTGGTGATAAAGGTGCAAAAGGTTCTACTGGTGCTTCAGTAACCGGTGATAAAGGTGATACTGGCCTAAAAGGTGCAACTGGTGATAAAGGTATACAAGGTGCTTCAGTAACTGGTGATAAAGGTGATACTGGTGAACAAGGTGATAAAGGTGCAACTGGTGGACAGGGTGATAAAGGTGAGGTTGGTAATACGGGAACTTCAGTAGATTTCTCTACAACTTCAACTGATTTACACTCAAATAATGCAGGTAATACTTTAACGGTAGACGCTGGTTTATCTTATGTTGGCGGTGAATATATTTCGATTACGTATCCATTAGATATGACTAATGTACAAATTGCAATAGTAACTGCTTATAGTGGATCGCAATTAACATTTTCACACGTATCAAATAACGGTAACTTATTAAATAGTAACGGTCCTTGGATTATTAATCTAAGTAGTGTACCTGGTCAAACAGGACCACAAGGTTTAACTGGTTTACAAGGTGATAAAGGTGATACTGGCGCTTCAGTAACTGGACCAAAAGGTGATACTGGTGAACAAGGTGATAAAGGTGCAACTGGTGCTTCAGTAACTGGACCAAAAG
>ERZ1046148.647-NODE-647-length-20165-cov-6.540825_pt1 | contig 20165 bp, 20 predicted proteins | sample MGYA00383090_ERZ1046148 | MGnify/ENA primary metagenome ERZ1046148 (study PRJEB29581, sample SAMEA5548360) | metagenome | biome: marine; feature: coastal; material: water | depth 25 m | study: Short-term variability in the microbial, nano- and picoplankton... | reverse complement strand
GGTCCCTTTCTTTGAAGAAATGGGCCAAAATACCCTTCTCATCCTTTCCGATTAAGAAATGATCCACGGCAAAATGACTTCCGCCGAAAATAGGGATTTCGTGGCAATCATGGTGATCCAATAAATGTCGCCAAATTGTTGGACTTCCACAAGTAACTATCATTGGGTATCCCGGGCCAGAACATAGTCCTTTCAACAGATTAATTGCATCTGGGTGTAGAGGGATTAAATTTGCAGCCTCAGCACAATATTTATGGTAGGAATCGGCGGAAATTGCACTCGTTGCAATGACCGCCTCGCGAAAGGCTTCAAAGGAATACCCAAAATGCCGAAATCCAGCACAAAATGAATCCCATGAAAGAGATTCGACCAGCGAATACAATTCGGCAGCTGAATCAAGGGGTGTCAATGTTCGATCGGCATCAATCAGAATGACTGGTTGGCCGTCGCGAATGTCCAAATCAGTAGCAAATTCGAGTATGTTTGCTCGATTATTATCTGGATTGTTGAGCCAATCCGGCACCTCATTGTTGGATTCAATCCGCCTTTTTGGTTCAAGAATTGAACGTAACTCACTCGTTGCAAGTGACAAATCAGTTTGCTCGATGAATGCAAGCGGCTTGTCGACAATATATCTTTCAATTGCGTTCATCTCTGCATCCAATTCTTCAATGACGGATTCCAAATTAAGGGCTCTTTCCCTAGTGTCTCCTAATCTTCTTTCCAGTATTGTTTCAGCATCTATATTCAGAACGATAATTTCGGTATACAATCGCTGATCGTGTTCGTTCCAATTGACTTCAATTTCTCCTGTTTCCCGGTTTCTAAGTATGAGGTGTCCATCAATAATCAAAGGATGGGCACGAGTTCGACTCAACTCTATCAGATAGTCTACTGCTTGACCCCTGAATGTAGTTCTCTCTTCTTCAGAGAATTTGTCGAAATCAGAAAGGTCGGAAGTTCCAATAACATGTCGGAGTGCATCGCTTCCACTGATGGCTGTACAATCAACACCCAGTCTCTTAACCTCATTCAATAACGTAGTTTTCCCTGCGCCCTGTATGCCTGAGAAGAGGATTCTGCGTGCCACATTAATCGATAAGTGGGGATGCGTATATGTATTTCCATTGCGCCTAAACATAATACGGTCGTGGTAATGTTGCATATAGGTTTCAATGGGTGTTGCAAGTATTGCAATGGAGACCATATAGTGACTGCGCGTTGGTTTCAAGGGATGGACAGAGGGTTAGCACGTTGCACTGAGGGTTTACGTAGTGACTACCGTTTGCAAAGGCTTCTTGCCAATGGCTCCTCTTACTTTTCAAACATCAATTTGCTGAAATTAATTACCAAGTATCAATCTGGATTGTGAACAGGAGGTTTCCAATCTTGGTGTTCAAGGTACGCTGCCACAGGAGCACGTTGCGAGTCCTTGAATTCTTTAATTCGGTCTGCTAGCCAAGTAAACCATTCGAATCGTGTGTTATCAAAACGGTCTCTTTCTCCCTGAATCAAAGGCTGACAATTTTCATGTGTTGAAAGGATCAAACCCGAATACATATCGTAGACAAGATGGAAATCAAGGTCGCCTCGATGAACGAGGGCGCCCATGCTTTCCCAAGTGGTCATGACAGCCATGAGGTCAGGCCATCGATCGCCATGATATTCCTTGAATTTCTCCAACGAGTCAATGTCCTTAGGTTGGTACACTAATTCAACCACACCAGCCACCCAATCTGGCCTGTGGAAATGCTCTGACAGAATCAAAGCAGCTGCACTGTCTCGACCTGCCTTCATCTCCCGGATTTGGAACCATGAGTAGATGGCAGCGCCAAGAATAGTCACAAGGCCAATAATTTCAGCATACGAAGCCGCAGTATCCAAGTTCATTGCTTATCCTAACTTTTCGAGGCATTTTGTATTTCGGGTTGCTTTCGCAACTTGGTTTAACCCCCTGGCATTTAGGAAGAGATGTAACATGTAGCGGCATCTCATTGCAAAGAAGAGCAGTGCGTACCCTCGCTTTAGAAAAAAGAACCAAATTTAATTTTCTGGAAGCGGGCACGTATTGATTCCAAGCGCTCGGTAAACGTAGCAATTACCAGATATTGCGTTGAATAGAAGAACGCCTGCAATTCCAAGACCAATGAAAGCAATCATGTCATTCACACTGGATGGCATGACCAGGTAAGCCAGTATCAAAAATACTGCGATTACTGCTCTGATGATTCGATCATTATTGCTCTGATTTGTTACCAACACTTTGATCCCGGATTCTTCGCTCATGATTTCCGTTTAACAGCATTTTATTTGTAATTCTGTGATACCTCGAAGGCCATATCGCCGATTTAATCCTCACGATTTATTTCCCAACTCAGAGTCATGTATTGAAACACTTGATTATAAGTGAATTTGTAATTATTTCAGTTCAGTGAATAACTCATGAGCGGAAAAATAGCAAGAATCGGATTAGTAGCAAGCATGTTGTCAGTTGTATTGTCTTTGTACATTTACTTCGTTGGAGACGACCCAGATAGAATGTTGGGTATCTTTGTGGGACTGTGGGCCCCTACCCTCATCCTTGCAACCAAAGAGTTAGAAGCTTTGTTGGAAGACTCTTCCAATTAATGAACCACGCATCTTTTTCTCATTTCTCCGGCTTCGGGGAGATGCGGTGTATTGATGCATTCACAATACCCCCCCTCCAAGGCTTAATGAAGGGGCGGGCCGGGGGGAAAAACATGCACGAACTCATTTATTTTGCATCCCCAGGTTTTGCCGAATCGTCTCGTTTTTGTCTCGAACTATCGGGCGTTGAATGGACAAATACCGTCGTTGACTGGGAGGGTTATACTGAGATTAAGAAATCCGGAATCTTGCCCTACGGTTATTTGCCGATCATCAAAACTCCAAACGGAGTCATTGCAGAATCAAATGCATTGTTGCGCTACACGGGTGCGCTTGCTGGACTTGAACCCAAAGACCTCCATGTGAGGGCAAAGGTGGATGAATTGGTTGAGGTCATCAACGGTTGGAGAGAGTATTTTATTCCAACATTTGGAATTGAAGATTTGGATGAAAAGATCGCTGCTCGACAAGCTATGTTCGTAGAAGGTGGAAGCATGGACGTTGCCCTGAAACTCATATCTTCTATTTACGCTGATTCCAAAACGGGTTGGCTCGCCAATACAGAAACCATGTCAATTGCCGATGTGAAAGCCTTTATTGACACCTTTATGTTGTTCTCAGGACAATTTGACGGTATTACGAAGGACCTTCTTGAAAATTATCCGCTTCTCATGCAGTTTCATGACTGGATGGCGAACGATGAGCGGGTAAAGGCGTACTACGCTGACGCTGATGAGGTGCGCTGGGTGTTCAAGCCCGATGCATTCAACATGTCGTGAGCGGTGCTTCAAAGCGTCATGAGCCAGGCAACGCCACTGAGCAGGGCTAGAAGTAGCGACGGTAGGTAGGCCGATGGGGCGCTTTCAGAATTGGCCAAAGCGAGGATTTCTGAACCACGGTGAACCATGACTTTGTGCCCTGGTTCTTCACCTTCTTTGGTTAGCATAATGAGAGCTGGTGCAATCGTTTTGTCGACCGGTTGCTGTTCAATTTCTGCGCTGGTTTTTGGGCGTGCATAGCAATGCGAGAAGAAGGGGTCGCCAATACTCCAGCCGTTTGACTTCCACTCGTGTGATGCCCTCAAGTTACGTACTTTTCCGCTCGGTCGACTTCTGGTGTTCCATAGGCTCCGGTCAGCATCACTCCATGACCCTGTGCTTGGGGGATTGCCTACTGAAAGCAAATCAGATTCAACGGCAACTCCTCCAGTCCCATCATGAACCAATGCAAGGGCTCCGCCTTCGTCGGATCGAATTTTCTTGTAAGCGCTTCTGTCTTTCCATTCACCGCTTACATTGCCCTCGTCGTCCTTTGTCTCAACGTATTCTTCCCATCTGAACTGATGGCCGTACTCCCAATACCAATCCAGTTGGCCATAAACGATTTTGTTTCGGTCACCATCAACTTGGATCGGTGGAACCCATCCGTTGGCAAGACGGGGGCGGAGTTGTCCAAATACTTCGACACCGCCCATTGGAAGGCCTTGCATGGATGATGTTGCAAGGTCGCTGATTCGCATCGTCTTCCTGCGACGGAAGAATTGGACCAGCAAGATCAGCAGAGCAATCGCAACACCGGCTCGGGCCGGGTCGACGTCATCGTACTTTTCTACAGCGAGATAAACAAATATTCCAGCAGCAAAACTTTGGATGAGTCTGAGCATCGAATACATGGTGAACGTTGCCGGAACGGGTGTGCCAAGTTTTCGGGGATGTTCAGCCAACATTCCACCATCGTCGGGACTGTGGGGTGAGGCCAGGTTCCATTCCGAAATTTGAGGTGGATTGAGAATCCAGCCTTCGGTTTCTGTGCCTTTACTCGTCTGTGTTTTTTCTTGATTCGGTCCTGTTGCATAATGGATATCTGTTCCCCCTGGTGAAAGGTTTCGCAAGTTACGGACCACGACCACAATAGCTGAAGGGAAGGAGGCTGCAAATATGTATCCAAAGAAATAGATCACTACGGCCAGGGCGAGTGGGTTGTAAGGCGAAACTCCGAACAGAATTCCAAGGGCTGAGAGAGCAAGACCGAGAATAAACAAAAACCAACGGGAGAATCCGAATGGAAAATTGAAATCGAAGAAGGTTGGTTCAAGGGTTGGTGCTAGAATTTCCCGTACTTGTGCTTCGTCGGCCATAATTCCCGTTCGGTTCCCTCCCTTTTCCCATTTTGGGCAGAATACGGGGGTTGGCGTATATTCTTTGAAAAGATAAATACGACCGCTTCTTAGGACGGTTGTGGTTGATGCTGAAGAAATTGGATTAACCCTTCTGGATAAAATTGTAGCGGGAGGGTCCGCTTATGCTGCCCTCATCTTGGCGTTTTCACTCCTTTTGTTTATCCAAGGTGCAAAGAGGCTCTCGTTTACGATGGGGACAACTGGTTTTGTGATTGGTTACGGGATGTCGTACCAATTTACCGACCAGTTCAATCGGTTGGGAATTTCTCTTAATGACGCTCAATTTCAACTCCTGTGCGGGATTGTCCTTGGGGTTGCCGCCATCAGCGTAACACAGATCGCCTCGCGGTTTCTCGCTGCTGGAATGGTTTATCTCGCCGTCACACGTCTTATCGCAGTTGGAGACAGTTACGGATACGACTTCGAAGGAGATACGTTTTTATCTGGAATTTTGACGCTAATAGCCCTGATTTTCAGTTTCTCATTCCGCCGACTCATACCCGCGGTTCTTGCAGCGGTAATGGGTTCGATTGGAATTCTCTTTTCGGCCTACTTGTTCATGGGATGGGATATTTATCAATTGGATGGAAGTTCAATTGATGTGTATCTCTCAATACCGTTGATCATCGGAAGTTGTTACATCCAATTCAAGTATTTCATGAACGATGACGAAACGTTGGACGAAGAAGAAAAGGATTACGATTTTTAATCGCTCAATCCTTATTGGGTGATTTGATTTGCCCAACCCATGAAGGTCGCTGTTGTCACGGGTGCTAACCGAGGAATAGGTTTTGAGTTGACGCGTCAACTCTTGGAGTCGGGATATGCCGTACACGCAACCTATCGAAGCAACATGGGCGGGCTAAAGGGTGTTCAGCATGCTCACTTGTCCACCCATAAAGTAGACGTACGCTCCGATGAAGATGTGGTCGCCTTGATGGTAGCGGTTGGTGAGCGTATTGACCTTCTTGTCAACAATGCGGGCGTTCCTGACGGACGTTGGTCCTCAATTGCTGAAATTGACCTCACTCGCGCAGCAGAAGTTTTCGAAATCAATGCGTTTGCTCCGGTTCGGGTCACACAGCATGCGCTTCCTCTGCTTGCAAAAAGTGAATCCGGTGTCGTTGCGATGATGTCGAGTTTAATGGCTTCAATCGATGATTGTCAAAGTGGGAAATCATATGCATACAGGGCTTCAAAAACCGCACTCAATATGTTTTCCATTTCAATGAAAAACGAGCTTGAAGCCCTGGGTGCGTCACTCGTCATTCTTCATCCCGGATGGGTTGAAACCGACATGGGGGGGCCCAATGCTCCACTGACTCCTCAAGAGAGTGTTCGGGGTATCGTCGCCCGGTTAAACGAGCAAGATTTGAGTTTGAGTGGTCGTTTCGTTCAATACGATGGGACTGAGCTGCCGTGGTAATCCGTTCAAATTCGCCATGTGTTTGTCACTATCTTTTTGAAAGCGCAGGTTCATAATGATGGTTTACCTGGGCACATTTGAGGCGATATTATGGGTAACATGATCGGAAAAGATGCTCCTGAGTGGAGTGCAGATGCATACATTAGCGGTGAACGAGTGAACATCACGAGCGAGGGAATGAAGGGAAAATGGTATCTCATGTATTGGTACCCCTTTGACTTCACTTTCATCTGCCCAACTGAAATTGTTGGTTTTGAAGCCCTCAAAGAAGAATTTGCTGACGATGACATCACCGTCATTGGTTGCTCCTGTGATTCATGGCATTCCCACAACGCTTGGTTTGCTGACAAGGAGATTTTCCCCGGTGGCGTTAACCACCACGTCATTGGCGACACCACACAAAACGTCACCAAGGCATTCAACATGCGTAACAAGGAGGCTGGTTGCAGTTTCCGTGGAACCGTTCTCGTAGACCCTGAAGGCAAGGTCCAGATGTACTCCATCAACAACATGGATGCTGGACGAAGCCCTGCTGAAGTCTTGCGCACCAGTCAAGCAACACAAGCCGGTGGTTTGTGCGGTGCTAACTGGAAGAAGGGCGACGAATACGTCGTTTGATCCTGGAGGTTTTTTCGTGGAAATGCTTGGTCGTGCCGACTGGCAGGAATTTCTCGAAGCACCTTTTGCTATGCTTATGCTCGGTAAAACCGGATGTCAAGCCTGCGAACAATGGACTGAAGAATTGGAGTCCTGGGACATTCCCGATGGAGTTCGAATTGGAAAAATTCTCCTCGACACCCCGGGGATGGGTCGCTTCAAGATCGCTCATCCGTGGGTCAGTGAAGTCGATGTGCTGCCATACAACGCTCTCTTTGTTGATGGTGAACTCGTCAAGCAGTGGGCAGGCGGTGGGGTTACTCGCCTTGAGAACCGCCTCAAGCGCTTCTTGTGAGCATCTTTGGGCATTACGTGGAGATTTGGACGGGTGAGGTCTCATGAACGACACACTCCCGCTCCTCACGTTGGTAAAGAAAACTGAGATTGGGGTCTGCCCAACCGATGAAACATCAACCGGCTTGGACCAAACCTTGCAAATGTTGTGTTCATTCTACACTCTTGAAGACTTGGGCAGCTTTCTTTCAAGTGAGATGTTTGAACGATACGGTCGTTCGGGAGACGCTTGGGTCGTCCTTGAACTTGGCATCTACAAGGACCATACGAAGACCATCGAGATGGTTCCTTCTGCTGAAGGTTTTCTGCTTGCTGATGCATCTCAATCGGGTGTGTTTGAGGGTGATGTTTGGCGAGGAGAACTTGTTTCGGAATTGCTGGATGCCATCCGTAAATGGCATGGTGTTGTTGAATTGAGCGAATCTCAATAGAAGATGGAGGTTCGTAAGAACCGCTGCCGGTCGCGATTTACATTCCGACCTATTTGTTGTGACACCTTCGTGCATTAGCCCATTTTTTGGATGGCTCTTTCAAACACTGCAGTGTAATCTGAAGCGTTATGCTCATAGGTATAGTTCGAGAGTACCCGGTCTCGACCAGATAGTGCTTTTTCTGCAGTCTGATGACTGGATAACATCTCGTTGACACATCGTGCTAAATCAGAGGAGTCTCCTCTTTTGAATAAGCCACCAACCGAAGAATCAACCATCTCAGTCAATGGCTCTTGGTCGACGGTTGCTACCGGAGTTCCACTTGCAAGTGATTCAAGCGGAATTAATCCCTGTCCTTCGTAGTATGAAGGATAGACTACGAGGTCTGCTGAACGGAAATGTTGAGCTAATTCATCGAATGATAGGCTGCTTTGAATATGGATTGATTGTGAAATACCAAGTTTTCTAGCCTTTTTCTCTAAACTTGATTTCATATGACCTCGGCCAACGATCACCAATTTAGCCCCAGGATTTTTTGCAAGGATTTCGGGCATGGCTCTCAGCAATGTCATGTATCCTTTACGTGCAACCAATCGTCCGACTGCAAGCAGCATAGGAGTATTCGTTTCTGTTGAGTAAGTCAGCGCTTCTTCGTCAGCGCAATCGTATTGGGTCCTGATACGTTCATGCTCCAGTTGCTCTGCTTCAGCGTCCATATTAGGTGGGCGGAACACTTTGTGATCACACCCCCAAAGGATGACTTCGCAATCGAAGTTTTCGTCTGGTCGATACCATTGTTTAAACTCCTTAAGAGTGGATTGAGAATTGGAAACACAGATACTGGACTCCAAGATTCCCGCTCTTTCGTATCGAGAATACCATCCAGCCGTAGTCAGAATCGCAAGGTCGTTTGGATTCCTCCATGTCGCAGACTCTCTAGCAGCGGCTGCTCTTTTCACACCCTCTTTCTCTCCTAACCAAGAACCGTGTAGACACGACACTACTGGAGCAATATTATTCTGCAACCACCTGAATTCTTTCCTCTTCCAAGATACCAAAGGAAGATGAGCATTGATGACATCAATGGGCTGTTCTGAATGAAGTTTTTTCAACGCTTTAATTGCGCTTTTTCCATACGAACGAGTGAACGCCATAGGCAGTCGAGCCCAGCGAACTGGAACCACATTTACTCCTTCTTGCGAAGGTACTTTTTCTGAGTGAGAACGGGTGATAATTGTCACCTCATGCCCCAGTTGAACAAAGTGTCCAGCAAGATGAAAAACCACTGAACCAATTCCTCCCCAACGGGGCGGATATTCACCTGACACTATCGCAATGTGCATGTCGAACGAATATCCCACTTTGTAATATGATAAATAATCCAAGGATTGGTGTGATGAATTTGACTTCATCGTTGTTGATGGTTCGAACGAGCCTCAATAGAAGATGGAGCAGCAGGTCAGTGACCCATCTGCTGCACGGATTTCGCTCATGTCAATCTTGATGACTTCGATTCCGCGATTGATGAGTTCGGCCTCCACGGTTGGGTATCCGTCGGCGATCATCACCTTGTTTCCAGGCAAGCCGATGGTATTGCAGCCATAGGCTTCCTCAGCAGGCATCCATACGACTTCGCACCCTTCAGGGAGTTCACCGAATGCATCTTTTGGAAGGTGGTCTTCGGGGACCATGATGAGCTGGTCGGTTGGTGTAGAGCTGATGCTTGTCAAGTGAAGAGCGTGCCCTGGGATGTCAATAATTCGCAACTCGTAATCAAAGAAGTCGAGCAAACTCTTCAGTGCTGCAATTCCTAAGTCGTTGGTTCGAGAAGAACGTCCGACGAAAAAGAGGTTGCCAAGTCGGATGATGTCCCCGCCGTCCATTCGTGCAGCGCCGCCCATGGTGCAGGTTTGGATTCCGTCAATGGATTCCATGAGGTAGTTCGCAATCGGAGGTTGCTCGGCAACACGGCTTGGATGACCGGGTGTTGGAAGAAGAATGTGGCCGTCGATAACAACTGCCTGGTCCTCAACAAACATGCAATCGGGATGGTTGTGGTCGGCCTCTAAAACTGTGACTTCGACACCCTCTTTGCGAAGAAGGGCGCAGTATTGCTCGTGTTGTTGGCGGGCAAGAGCAACGTCCGTTGGCCCGGTTCCAAAGTAGCTGGCAAGTGCCTCCGTGTAGGAGTCGGGAACACTGCGGACCAAGGCGCGTGCCTTTTGGTCCAACCGTACGGTTGCCATGATTGGTTCGGGCGACGGACATTTCTTAACTGTTCGCCTTTTTACGGTATTCGTTTTCCGTTGAATGGAAAGGATATTCGCAAGTATTCTTTGTGCTCAGTAAAACTGTAACATTCAACAGGGGGGGCGGTTTGGCCTTTGATATGCTGAGTTTAAGATTGAATGCGTTTGGCCTCATTGCTCTCATGTTGATGGCTCCCCTAGCGGGTTGTTTTGGAGAAGATGATGGTGAAAAGGTTCGTGCCTCTTCTCTCACCGTTGTACAAGCAGACTCTCTCGAGGGAGGGATGTGGCAGACCATTCAGCTAAAGGCATCTCAAGATCTTGCTGTCTTCCTTCCATACTTCGTCCAAGACCCCGGCTCATTGCGAGCACAGAACGGGACAGTGTTGGACCTCACAGAAGGTTCGAGTGTTGAAATCAGCATCCTCCTCCCCCCACGAAATCCAGATATTGTGTTCCTCGTTGGCGAGTACAGCCGGACCAATTGGCCCATTCGTGCTGCCGATGAATCGTGGATGGATTGGATCGAAGACGGTTCGGAGGGGTCCTCTGTTCAAGTCACAGATAATGAAGACGAAGGTGGTTTGTGGCCGTGGGTCGTCCCAGGAAATTCAACTGGAGGAGAAGTCGCTCACCTCCATTTAACAACAGAACGCCCACAGCGCTCCGACCTCACCGAAGAAAACGGTGTAGGGGCCAGTGAGGGGTGGGTTAACGGAAGAGATGTCTACGAATGGGTCGATTTCATCACCGATGAAACCGCTGACCCATTGGACCCAGCTGATGGCGCCGTTGGTTTCCTTGACCGATGGATTGGTAACGGCAACCCCGGCTATGAAGATGCGATTACGTATTTTGAAGGCGTCATGGTTGGATACGGTTTGGACGTACAAGTTCACCGTTTCCAGTCCGGGACCCTCTGGGCAGTCAACATTTGCGCGTACAAAACCGGCACCGTTTTTCCCGATGAGTGGTTGGTCTTCGGTGCTCACTTCGACATCGCCCCCTATGCCACGCCCCCTACAGCAGTTATACCTGGAACCGAACAGCAAGGGTACGGGACTCGAACGGGTGCTTATGACAACGCAGCAGGCTCTTCGATGGTTCTCTCAACCGCAAAGGTCCTCGCTGATTTTGACGCTCGCCGAACCATGGTGTTTTGCTTGTGGTCTTCAGAAGAAGAAGGTCTCTGGGGTTCAAGTGCGTTTGCTGGCGACCTTCCGGCCGGCGTTACCGTGAGCAACTATCTCAATCTCGATATGGCCGGAATCAATTACCCAGGCGACTTTGCACTCTCTGTCTACCTCGGCCCGGATGGTACGGAGGAAGTGATCGACCAGAAGGGCATGTACCATCTCGCAGAATGGATTGGGGCAGACGCATTCAATCTCGCAGACCAAATTGAAAACGGTCGCGAAGAATGGGCGGCTGGTGGAGAAAGCCCGTTGTGGGAAAACAACTACAAGGACACCGTCGCAATTTATGAAAGCCCGACTGCAAGAAGTGATCACGATTCCTTCCAGCAACTCGGTGTGGCAACCCTTGGTTGGAACGGTGTTGTTGACGGCTACCCTTGCTACCACAAAACCTGTGACAAACTTGCAACCATGGAAGAATACATGACAACCGATAATGCAACAGGAGAGGCGAACCTCGTTCACTCTTGGGACATTGTTACATGGTGGGCTGTTTATGCGTTCTTGCACATGGACCAGTCACCGGTTCCCAATGAATTGTGAACCATCACGAATCAATCAAGTATCGCAGGTCCTCAAGAAAGAGGTCAAGCACCCAGTCGTTATCGCCCCACCAGACGCGTTGGTCCCCATACCTGTCGATCAATACGGTTCCAGTTGAATGGTTGACGCTGTAGTCGTCGGGATGGTGGCGAGCCGTGGTGTTGGTTTGGTTCTCCTCAATCTGCAAGCCTACGCCGAAATTTGTCCAAACAGAATTCATGGTCGTCATCGCGGGAGCGTTATCTTCTGAGGAATTTACCGTAAGGTGGGTCCAATTGGAATTGGTTCCTGTTTTCCATTCGTGAAGGGTACTGACATTGTCCCTCCATGGATCTACAGTTACTGTGAGAAAGGTGGTTGAATTCCTCTCTTCAGAGGTTAGTTGGGATTGAACCCATTTCATGTTATGAGTCACAATGGGACAAATATCAATGCAGTTGGTAAACAAGAAGGCGACAACTACGGTCGTATTTTGCGCCTCTTCAGAGAAGGTCCAGGGTGTGTTTTCACTTGTTGTGAGGGTGAAGTCATTAACAAATTCCGCTTCAATAATGACGCCGTTTGGGTCCCACTCTGACACTTGGTCAGGAGAAGTGCAACCCGCTAAAAGAAGGATGAAGCAAAGCAAGAGCGTCAATATCGTGTTCTTCATATCATCACTTTAGAGGCGGTAGGGGATATCGATATCCAGTTGAACCAAATACAAGCCAGTGGATATACAAGAGGCGTAGGTAATCCCATCATGATGTTCCACGGCCCAAAGGAAGGGCACCCAACCGAAGTCGTAGAAACTGGAGTCAAGCGGTGTACCGTCTTCGCCGTGAGGAAGGTAGTACGCCACGGTTGCTTCCTCATGAATGGCGATGCGGTCTTCGGATTCTGGTGCTACCAGCGTTTCAATATCAATAATCCACAGTCCAGCGTGATAATGGGAAATGTACAGGCGGCCGTCCCACCCACCACCATGGCTCTGGTCGTTTTCGTCTGTAGTTTCAAAATAGGTGCTGTCTAAGTTGTGCGGGGAAAACAACAACCATTCATCCCCGTTGGGATGTGCTTCGCAATCTTCTCCGTAGCAATGGTCTTCTGCGTATGGAATTTCCCAATCTCGTATCAGTTTGGGCTTGAATTTGAATTGGCCATCTTCCATGGTGTACTCGGTCGTGTCAATGAGGTAAATGATGCCGGTTCCGACGTTTGTTGAAAGCACTTCAACGGCCGCTGTTACAAGATGGACGGGTTCATCGGAGTACCCAACGTGGGACAAATCTACCATTTCTGGGAAGGGTTCTGCATAATGGATGTAAGATACCCTTCCGCCGTTTTCGTTACCGGTGGTTCCGCTATCAGGTTGGCCGTCGTCGTCCATGTCGAGGAAATCCATCCACAGGCCTACTTCAGGGGCCCGCCATCGGCACATCAGTGGGTTTCCTTGACCTGCTTTACACACCGTAGCATGTACGGCGTATGCCTCGGGCGAGGTTACCGGATGAGGTACATCGGTGACATCTCCGATGCGGAGTCCCGCCTCCCAGTAACTTCCGTAGATGAACGTGTGGCCGTAGCGAGGGTCGTTTTGGTCCTCACCGGGCCACGTTTGAACGGTCATGTCGTGAATGTAAATCCAGCCACCTCGGGTCGTTTCCCAAGCCACTTCGTATTCACCAACCTTGACCACGGTGTGGCCAAGTCCAGCTGCAGGAACGCCTTGCAAATTACGCGCCGCTGACCCGTCCAAATTCAAGTGAGCGATGGTCACTCCACCACAAGCTTCACCGATAGCATCGTTGCATTGATTGTAGTCAGGATTCGCTACGAAGAGGTACCATTCACCGTTGATCATGTGCGTGTACAAATTGTGCGGGCCGCTGGGGTGGTCGACGTCATACCACGAGTCAATCCAAGTCGGATTCGTTTTGTCAGTAACGTCGATGACAACGACCGATACCTGGCTGGGTTCGCTCCACTCGCCAACGTTTGGGTCAGAATTGCCTGGGTCAACGAGTTGATTCTGTTGAATGATGTACTCCCGGCCGTTGTATTCCAGATATTTAACGTCCAAAACCTGAGTGTTTGGGTCTTTGAAGACGCCAACGACTTCTGTGTTTTCGGGGTCGGTAACATCTACGATGTGCGTGTCATTCCAGCCTGCTAGGTAAGCGTAAGTTTTGTTGTCTGGAGTTGTTGCTACCTGGACTTCGGCATTTCCCGGGGTCGAAAGGGAATTGTAGTCGAGGAGTTCCATGTTGTCGGTGCCTGCAATGTGTTGAGATGCATTGCTGTGGTCGTGACCTTCGTATTGGAACAAGGGGTCACCGCTCGAGTTCAGGAGTGTGTTTCCTTCTTCAACAATTTCTTCGTCATCAAGAAGAAGGGTTGTCATGGATGCTAAAAAAAGTAGAAGAAAAATACCTAACGCTATTTCTTTCCCGTTCATGTACATCTCATCGGGTTCCTCCGTTTGGTCTTTATGACCCGGCGGGTGTCGGTAGGCATGGGCAAAGGGTGGATGGGTTTTGCAGTTGCCGCCCTCTTAGTTGCAGTTTTAGCCTCAAGTCCTGTTCATGCACACGAGCAGCAAACACTGACAATTATCCTCAATGATGAGGGGGCAGTGGTCGGAAACATTTCCGACCCTGCATTTGTTCAGGGAAACGCTGTATGGTTCAAAATGCACGATACAACTGAAAATGCGACCATGCAAATCGGTATTGATTTGGACGGTGATGGATTTCTTAACGTCACAGAGGACTTTATTTCATCAACACTCGTAGAATCGTGTGAATTGGATGAAAACGGCTCCTTAGTCGATGAAACATGTGAGGTTTCTGCACTCTACGCTTTCCCAACGAATGCTACGGTCGGGACGTATCAATACTGGGTCATGAGGGACGTCAACAACGTGACAACAAATTGGACGTATGAAATTCAATTGTTCGAAGACATTCACGATGATGGAGGCCCTTCCCCGGGGGATTGCTTTGGCGCTGGGTGTGATGACGATCTTTTGGATACTTCAGGTGATGAAGATGTTGTAGAGGACGGTCTTTCACGGGATGATTTGGTGAAGTTGACCGCCGTCATCGCTGGAGTTGCAATCGTCTTCCTTACGCTCTCGATATTGGGTGAGCGAAACGTGGAACACAAACCCAAACGGTTCGAAGAGGAATGACTCATCCTTCGATGAGGGGGCATTGTACATCATCCACGATTTCAATGATGTGATCTGAAAACAAGGTTCGCTTCTTCTTCATTGTCAAACGAGGCCGTTGGCTTTTGCTTTTATTTTGCATATTCTCATGTTTACATTGGTCCTGTTCCCCTATCAAAGAATCGGTCCGTAGAAGCGCAGGACTTGAGAAGGTGAACCGTTACGCAGGGTCATGGTGGGTATCCGTGTCAGCCAAGCATGCCTTCTGGCTTTGCTTATGCTTTCTGCACCGCTCTCTGGGTGTTTTGGCGAAGATGACAGCGATGGGCTTGTCTCTGCTGCCGATGTAACCATCACTCCAGAGGTGTTGGTTGGTGGCTCCTTCCAACCTGTGACCGTTGCTGCAAGTGAAGACATGTCTGTATTCCTTCCATACCTTGTCCTTGATGAAGATACTGGATACGTCGCAAATTCGACCGTTTTAGATCTGAGGAAGGGCGATTCTGTACAACTTTCACTCCTTGCGCCACCAAGAGCCGGCCTTGCAGTGGCTCTTCTTGGTGAATATGGGCGCAATTCATGGCCTATTAGAGATGCAAATGAGTCGTGGGCTTCTTGGTTTTCGGACGGCGGACATTTGAGTGCTGACGGGGGTGCTGTAAAGCGAACCGGTAACGGAACTGGATTGTTTAATGCAAGCTCTACAACCGGTGGAGCCGCCAATATCGTGACGCTTATCGTTGAACGACCAAATGCTCCTGCTTACAGTTCTGATGAAGGTGGCCGTCATTCAACGGGCCTTGTAAACGGTCGAACGACGTACAATTATCTCCATCACATCACCGATGAAACACCCGATCCATTGGACTTAACTGACGGTGCTGTTGGATACTTGAACCGATGGGCTGGACAAGGAAATACCGCCTATGAAGCGGGCGCTGTTTATCTCATGGACAAGTTAGAATCGTTCGGACTCATCGTTGACACGCAGCGTTTTGAATTCACTGATGTATTTGGCAATCAAAATCCAGAGTCGTACAACATTTGTGGGTTCCGATACGGTAGTGAAGTTCCAAATGAATGGATGGTGTTCGGTGCTCACTTTGATGTTGCCCCCCCTGCAAATGCTCTGTTGGTCGACCCTCACCTCACCGGAACACGAACCTACGGTACTGGTGTTGGAGCCTACGATAATTCAGCGGGCACCAGCATGGTATTGACCGTGGCTGAAGCGATGTCCGGATATGACACTCGACGAACAATGGTGTTTTGTTTTTGGTCGGGTGAAGAAGGCGGAAAGCGTGGTAGCGATTACTGGACGGATTATTACGTCAAAGAGGAAAATCCTGATGTGACCGTTACCAATTACATCAATCTGGACATGGCGGGCGTGAATTGGCCCGGCGGCGGGGGTGCTCCACACGGCGACCCAGCAACCGAAATTGACCCGGATGGATATCCAAAGGACGAGGAGGTTTGGCCGATGCGAGTTTACCTTGGCCCTTCCCTTGACCATGACGTCATCAACCAGCCGGAAATGGTTGGCCTCACGCTTTGGATCGGGGCAGATGCCATCGGTGTGGAACAGCAACAAAGTGTTCTGGTTGGCGAAGGATTCGGTGAAGATACGTGGAAGGTTGACGATTGGTTGGAACGTGGAAAGCCTGAGATTGTGGTTTACGAAGATGTAACCGCTCGTTCTGACCATGCGAGTTTCCAAGCGAATCTGGGCACGGTAACGTTGGGCTTCGGCGGTCTTGTAGACGGATATTGGTGCTATCACCAGACCTGTGACACCCTCGAGGAAATGGAGATTTGGATGGACACTACTGGAAAGGGGTACGGAGAGGAACACTCAGGAACTTCAAACCTTGTTGACAGTCTTGACATCATCACGTGGTGGGCTGCGTACAGTTTCTTCCACCTGGATGAGAAGCCTGTTACCAATGCTTACCTTTGATTCAACGAATCAAGTTTGAAATCGGTCCAGCCACGGTTAACAGTAATCCTGTTGGGGTCCAAATACCAAGAAACATGGTGAGCAGCGGAACTGCAAAAATGAGAATGACTGCGTAGAATGCGGTCTCGTTCCAATCTTTGACCTTCAATCCATCAAGGGGTCCAAACGGTAACATGTTGAACAGACCCAAGAAGAGGTTTGCACCGAGCCAATACACACCAACATCGATGAGCATGGCTTGCCATACAAGGCTACCATCAATCAAATATCCTTGTCCTATTCCTTGAGTTGCAGTTCCAGTGGGTAGGGTTTCAAACGCTCCTGACAATCCAAGTACGATGCCCCACAGTGGAATGCCGATGATGAAAAGGCCGAGGTTGGTCAGTGGCCCAGCGACGGCAATGTGCCCGTTTTGTCGCCGAGTAACCATTCCCGCAACCATAACTGCCCCCGGTGCCATGAAGAGAAAGCCGAGAAGGAGGGCGAGGAATATGCCCATCTGCAATCCTTTGGGGTCGGCTCGGAATTCTGCCCAGCAACCGTTCTTCTTGGCTACCAGTTTGTGACCGATTTCATGAAGGAGGAAAGCCGGTCCAATGGCCACAAACATCACCGGCATCGAAAGTAGAAGGTAGACCGTCCATTTGGTGAGGCCAAGGGAACCCAACCCCGAAATGCCTCCGACGGACATGAAACCGAGTGCGAGAGTAAACGCACCCATGGCTTGGCGCAGATGTGCTTTTTCTTCCTTACTGAAATGCCACAGTGGGCCTGCATGGTGTGCTGGTGGTTGCCACCGGGACTGGCCGAAGAATTGTGCAAACGCTGGTGGAAGTTGGCTTCCGGGTGATTTCGTGTCGAAATGGATGGTCCCTTGTTCATCGGTGCGCTGGTGGATGTGTCGGACCCGGGATGTTGATCTGTATGAAGAGGAAAACGGATCGTCGTCAATGAGGTCGGCTCTTGAATCTCTCCGCCCCATACGGGTTGCTTGATGCCGTTCACTTTGAATCCTCGTGTCCGAGGGTTCATGTGGTTGAGGGGTTTCGTCCTCATTGCGATTCTCATGTCTATGCCACGCAAAGCGATGAAGGAACTTGGTTTCCAGGCTTGCTGTTTGTGGTGTGATGCCCCGGATGATGCAGGTGCGACGCGCTGTGGCCCTTGCATTAATCATCACAGGAACGTGAGAGAAACCATTGCAGCAAGTCCGCCTGATGACCCTTTATTCCAGTTAGCAAAGGAGATCATGGCGTTTGCGGCCGCCCCACATCGACACGACCACGATGAGGTCCACGGTGGTATTTTACGAGAACAACAGCGGTTGGCTGCTGGATTACAAGAACCTGTTCCGCTTCCAACGTCAGAAGAAGTTGGAGATTTGTTCGCACAACAGAAGACCGTGAATAAAGAAAGTCTTATCCAACAAATCGGTAATAAGAATCCATGGAAAGACCGTGCCCCTTCGGTTGAAGTTGCTCGTATTTTGGGACAGGAAGCTTGGGACAGCGATGCTTTGGTTGTGGATGCAAACTACGGTGCAAGAACGATTCCGAGTGTTCCCATTCAGCCGGTTAATCGAGAAGAGCGAGAAGGGGAGGATACCGCCTTAACCGACCGCGTCCAAGCTGCTGCGCAGACATCCTCAATGGACGAGGAAGTCGCTGAAATCTTTGAAGAGATTGAATTCAAGCGTCGGCAAAGTGAGCGCAAAGAACTGAAATCTGCGTTAAAAGACATCAAAAAATTAGTCGATGATGATTTGGAATTTTGATCAAAGTTCTTCCACAAAGGGTTCGCGCACTCGTTCTGGAATGTGAAGGTTGTAACTCACTCGCTGCGTACCTTTTCCTTTTGATTTCTTACCGAGAATTTGGATGTGCCCTATTTCCCTTAGATTGGAAACATGAGTTCCGGCACACGGGCACATGTCGACCTGCTCTCCGATTTGAACAACTCGTAAATCCTTGACTGATGCGGGGAGAAGGTCCATATTGGTTCGTTCCGGGGGCATAATATCATTGATTTGTCCACGAGTCATCACAGAATCAGTGACTTCAAGACCCTCATCAATTCTAAGATTCACTGCTTCAACCATAGTATTCAACATCGTTTCATCGAACGAGATTGGATTGAAATCAATACGAGAACGGTCAGCATGGATTTGATTTCCAACGGTTCGCGCTCCATTGAACAATTCATACACCAGGCCGCTAACGAGATGTTGGGCGGTATGCATCCTCATGTGTGCATATCGGTGTTCCCAATCGATGGACCCTTTGACTTCGTCTCCTGCAATCAACTGGTGACCTTCTCCTGTTGTGTGTTCAACGTTTGTGCGACCCCGAACTTCGGTAACAGATAGTGGGCCATTTGGCCCGTTCAGTGTGCCTGTATCCCAGTGTTGACCTCCTCCAAGCGGATAGAAGAGGGTCCGATCAAGAACCACTGTTGTGTCGGTTGCTTCAACAACGGTAGCATGGAAGTTTTGAAAATATCCGGCTTCTATGCTCTCCAAATACAACTTCTCGGTTGACATAACCTTGCGACAAGGCGGTCCTAGAAGGTATTAACTCTCGGTGGTTGGAAGTTCGGCGTTGGAAAAGTCCTCGATTTTGTTAGCGTTGCCTTGTTCTGAGCCATCGATAACGATTGAAGGGGTCTTCCACGCTGTATGAAGTGCGGCTGTTGAGCGCCATAGGGCTCGCAAAAATCCAACTTCTTCATATTCCCAACCTCGCTCTTCTGCATACTCTTTAACGAGCGGTGAAGCTTTTGGAAGGTTGAAGTGAGAAAGTGCCGGAAGAAGGTGGTGTTCTATTTGATAGTCAAGTCCAACAAAGAAAAAGGAACCAATTGGTCCGAATTTAATTCGTCGAGCTGTTTCGATTTGTAAACGCCAGTTCTGGTCGTACTCAGTGATGACTGGACGTCCTGCATGTCCGACGATGAAAATTGCTGTAAGGCATGTCCCAACCAATCCCCACAAAAGGACATAGAATCCGATCGTCGCCTGCCATGACAAGCCAAAGGCAACGGGCAAGACCAACCAAAGGACGAAGTGAAGGATGATGAGTGAGGTGTCAAGAAGCCAAATTTTTGTGATTCGCTTTTTCTTCTTTGATTTGAAGGGTTTCGTGGCGATGTATTTCAGTCCGTCGAACCGCATCAAGTGACCAACGAGAAGAGAAATTGGCCAGAAGGTCCATCCTTGCAAATAACGTTGGAAAAACCGGCGAATCGGTCCGCTGGTCTTGTATTCCTCTTCGCTGAAAGTAAAAGGCCATGAGTGAATATCTGGATCCTTGTTGATGACATTTGGGTGAGCGTGGTGCTTCACGTTGTGCTTTTCACGCCAGTATTCCATTGATAGGCCGGCAAAAAGCGGGAAGACAATGGCTGCAAGTGATGTATTTCCTGCCTTAGATTGACAAGCAGAAGAGTGAACGCC